>Ga0082335_1000912_pt1 | contig 68486 bp, 55 predicted proteins | sample Subgrocontami58m_FD_72375 | JGI IMG/M metagenome (GOLD analysis project Ga0082335, IMG submission 72375) | Subsurface groundwater microbial communities from S. Glens Falls, New York, USA - GMW37 contaminated, 5.8 m (SPADES assembly) (version 2) ... | reverse complement strand
ACGCAGGTCCGCGACCAGATTCGCTCGGCCTCACCGAATCATGTCTGGACGCCCGCGGACTTTGCGCGTTTCGGCAGCCGCGACACGATCGACAAGGTGCTCCAGCGTCTCGTGAGCGCGAACCAGTTGCGTCGAATCGACCGCGGGCTCTACGACCGCCCCAAGATCAACAAACTGACAAAGCGACCTACCAGTCCGGACTATCGCGCAGTGCTCGACGCTCTGGCCCGTCGCGATCAAGTCCGACTTCTCATCGACGGCCTCACCGCGGCCAACGATCTGGGGTTGACCACCGCTGTGCCGGCCCGAGTCACCATTCACACGGACACTCGGCGCCGCTCGATACAGCTCGACCGTCTGGTCATCGCGTTCAAGCCCACTGCGGCCAGCCGGCTCTATTGGGCTGGGCGTCCGGGCATGCGCGTCGTGCAGGCGCTGCACTGGCTCAAGGACACCATGCCGGGAGACAAGGATCGGGTTCTGGCGCGTCTGCGCATGGTGCTGGGTGATCCGAAGCACGGTCGAGCGATCCGCCGAGACCTGTCCGACGGATTCGCGACTCTGCCGTCTTGGATGCAGCCGCTCGTCCGCGAGCTTCTCGACCAGACTGGGACAGCTGGGACCGACTGGCCTCAACCTCGCCAGCTCACCCACACCGTCCGAAGCAAGAGCACCGCCCACAGATGAGGATGGGGACGCATGGCCCATGAGGGCGAAGCTCTTACACGTACTTCCCGGGTTGACCCGAAGATCACCGCCTCCGGGTGGAAGGTCGTGCCCCCAACGACTCTTGAGAAGGCCGCAACGCTTCACGCGAGTGCGGTTCGGGAGTTGCAAACTTTGGCCGGTCCGGCCGACTACGCCCTCTGCGACGACGGCGCGGTCCAAGCGGTAGTCGAGGCCAAGAAGGTCGGTCTGGGACCGCAGGAAGTTCTCGTTCAAGCCGAGCGCTACTCCAAAGGCATCCCGCAAACACCGCGCTATCAAGACGGATACGGCGTTCCCTTCCTCTACTCATCAAATGGCGAGATCACTTGGTTTCACGACGTCCGACAACCGCTCAATCGATCCCGGACCGTCTCTCACTTCCACACGCCGACCGCCCTCCAAGAAATGATGACCCGCGACTTCGACGGCGAACTCGGCAAACTCGCGCAAATCCCACCCTCCCAATACCTGCGGCCTTATCAGCGCGAGGCAAACGAGGCGATCGAAGAAGCCATCCGGCAGCGCAAGCGAAAGATGCTCGTGATGATGGCGACCGGCACCGGCAAGACAGTGATGACCGTCAGCGAGATCTACCGACTCATGAAGTCCGGTGTCGCGCGGCGCGTTCTCTTTCTGGTCGATCGGCGCGCGCTGGCCGCGCAGACCGTTCGCACGTTTGCCTCATTCGAAGCTGAACCCGGACTCAAGTTCGACAAAATCTATGAGCTCTACAGCCAACGGTTCTTCAAAGACGATCTGGGCGATGAGTTCGAGTTCGACCCCAAGGTGCTGCCGAACAAGTACCTGACGGACCCTCAGCTCGGCCAAGCCTTCGTCTACGTCTCGACCATTCAGCGCATGGCCATCAACCTGTTTGGTCGCGAAGCGGTCCTGGGCTTTGGATCAACCGATCCCGACATCGAAACCGATGCCGACAAGCTGGACATTCCGATCCACGCTTTTGATCTGATCATCGCCGACGAGTGCCACAGGGGTTACTCGTCCAAAGAGATGTCGGTTTGGCGCAACACCTTGGACCACTTCGATGCGATCAAGATCGGCCTAACCGCCACGCCGGCTTCGCACACAACGGCCTACTTCGAGACGATGGCCTACCGCTATGAGTATCAGCGCGCAGTCGCCGAGGGATACCTCGTCGACTACGACGTCGTGACCGTCAAATCCGACGTCCGGATGAATGGGTTGTTCCTGAAAGAGGGCGAACAAGTCGATACCGTCGATCCGGTGAGCGGCGTCAAGCAGCTCGATCTCTTAGAAGACGAGCGCGTCTTCGATGCGGCCAAGATCGAGCGGCTGATCACCGCGCCCGAAGCCAATCGCAAGGTCCTTCTTGAGCTCAAGGGCTACGCCGACGAGCACGAAAGACGTTACGGCCGGTTCCCCAAGACACTGATCTTTGCCGACAACGACATGCCGCACACCTCGCACGCCGACCAACTGGTTGAGCTCGCACGCGGGATCTTCGGCCGGGGTGACGCCTTCGTCGCCAAGATCACCGGCAAAGTCGACCGCCCTCTGCAGCGGATTCGCGAATTCCGCAACCGCCCGAATCCTGGAATCGTGGTCACGGTTGACCTTCTGACGACCGGCGTCGACATTCCGGATCTCGAGTACTTGGTGTTCCTGCGGCCGGTCAAGTCCCGCATCCTCTTCGAGCAGATGCTTGGGCGCGGCACCCGCAAGGGCGAGCACCATCCGGACAAGTCTCATTTCGTGATGTTCGACTGTTTCGATGGAACTCTTCTGGCGTACTTCCGTAACGCCACCGCGATTACGGCCGAGCCGCCGGAGTCAGACGGCAAGACAATCGAGCAGGTCATCGACGACGTTTGGCAGAACCGCGACCGTGACTATTCGATCAAGCGTCTGGCCAGACGGCTGCGCCGCATCGAAAAGGCAATGTCGGGGGATGCCCGAGACCTGTTTGCTCGGTTCATTCCCGACGGAGATCTCGGACGATTCGCCGAGGATCTGCCGGCTCAGCTGCGCGAACACTTCGCCGAAACGATGCTCGTGTTGCGCGAACAGGCATTCCAGGATCTGCTTACCAAGTACCCGCGTCCCGAACGTACATTCTTCATTGCCGAATCAGCCGCCGACTATGTGACGTCCGAATGGCTCATCAAAGGCGGCGTCGGGCAAGAGTACAAACCGGACGACTACATCAAGGCCTTCTCAGAGTTCGTCCGCGAGAACAAGGCACAGATCGACGCGCTGACGATCCTTCTGTCGCGGCCGCAAGGGTGGGGCAGCGAGCCTCTGCGTGAGCTTCGCCAGGCGCTGGCCAAAGCGCCACAGCACTTCACCGAGGACAACCTCGAGCGCGCTTTTCGGGTGACGTCGCACAAGGCGCTCGTGGACATTATTTCGATGGTCAAGCGCGCCGACCAGGACAGTTCCAACCTCTACACGGCTGAGGAGCGCGTGCAGCGCGCGATCGACCGAGTCCTGGTAGGTCGATCGATCTCGGAAGAACAAGCGAAGTGGATTGACTACATCCGCAGGCACCTGATTGCGAACCTTTCGATTGATAAGACCGACTTCGAGTACGTTCCCGTACTGTCGAATCGGGGGGGATGGGGGCAGGCCGACCGCGTCTTCGACGGCAAGCTGACGGAGCTCGTCATTGATCTCAACCGAGAGCTGGTGGCGGCGTGACGACTGACGTTGTTGCCAAGCTCTGGGGCTTCTGCCACACGCTCCGTCACGATGGGATCGGATACAGCCATTACGTCGAGCAGCTGACGTATTTGCTGTTTCTGAAGATGGCGAGCGAGCGCGAGATCGGCCTTCCGAAGGGCACGGATTGGGCGCACCTGCGAGGGCTCAGCGGAACGGATCTCCTTGATGCGTACGTCGAAGCGCTTCGAACCCTAGGCAAGCAATCCGGCATGCTCGGGGACATCTTTAGCGGCGCCCAGTCCCGATTCAGCAACCCCGTCAACCTCAAGAAGCTGATCAGTCTGATCGACGAAACGGATTGGACGTCGCTCGATGTCGACGTCAAGGCCGCCGCCTTCGAGGGTCTTCTTGAGAAGGCGGCATCTGAGGGCAAGAAGGGCGCCGGCCAGTACTTCACTCCGCGTTTGCTCATCAAAGCCATAGTCCGTTGCATGAAGCCAGATCCGCGGAAGACTCGTGATTTCAAGATTGACGACCCCGCCTGTGGAACCGGTGGTTTCCTTGTCTCCTCCTATGAATGGCTACTCGATCAGAGCAAAGGTTCCTTGGATCGAGACGTTGCGAAGCGCATCCGAACTCAGACGTACTACGGGCAGGACATTGACCCGGAGCCGCGTCGACTCGCCGTCATGAATCTCTACCTTCATCAGGTTGAGCCACACATCGAGCGCAAGGACTCAATCTCTGAGACTCCGGGGACTGATCGATATGACCTCGTCCTGACCAATCCGCCCTTTGGAACCAAAGGGGCGAATCAAGCGCCTGACCGTGACGACTTCACCGTTTCGACAAGCAGCAAGCAGCTGAACTTCATTCAGCACGTGCTCACAATTCTCAAGCCCGGGGGCCGAGCCGCGGTGGTCGTCCCCGACAACGTCCTCTTTGAGACTCAGGCCGGTGAAGTATTCAGGGTCCTGATGGAGGATTGTGATGTTCACTCCGTGTTGCGGTTGCCGCGCGGAACATTCAGCCCGTACACCGAAGGAACCCTCACGAATGTTCTGTTCTTCACGAAAGGCCGGCCAACCGAGAGAACGTGGATATACGACGCCAGAGCCAACGTCCCAAAGATCACGAAAAAGGACCGTCCGCTTAGCGCCGCGCACTTCGCCGAGTTCGAGAAGTGCTTTGGGGTGGACCCAAACGGAAGAAGCAAGCGCGACGAAAGGACTTCGCCAGATGGTCGTTGGCGAAGCTTCTCGCTGGCTGAGGTCCAGGATCGGCATTACAAGCTCGATAGCTTCAAATGGCTGAAGGACGAAGATGTTGCGGATCCGAGCGACCTCTCCGCTCCCGGTGAGCTCGTTACGGAGGCCCTGGCCCAACTTGAACTTGCGTTTGACGACCTAGGGCGGATCCAGCGGATTCTTGAGGACAACGAGGCCGGCAAATGAGCGTGGCAATCGAAAACGCGGCCGAGTGGCCACTCTTGCGGCTCAAAGATGTCACTGTCGATGTGCCGAGTCGCGATCCGTCACAGAAACCCAACACGGAAATTACCTACGTCGACATCTCTTCGATCGACAACAGGATCTGCGAGATCGTGGATCCGAAGAGGCTCTTGGGGAGGGATGCGCCATCAAGAGCGCGTCGACCGATAGAGGATGGAGACGTGCTGTTCTCAAATGTTCGTACTTATCTTCGAAACGTTGCCCAAGTCATGGACCTCGAGCCGCCAGCGATTGCCTCGACTGGCTTCACGCTGCTGCGGCCTGTCAGCGGCAAACTCACCTCCCGGTACCTTTATCATCTCGTCCGGTCCGATTTCTTCATAGCGCAGGTGAGCCCTCAACAGACGGGAAGTCAATACCCGGCAACGTCCGATCGTGCAGTCCGCGACAATCTGGTTCCGGTACCGCCTCTATATGTGCAGGAGGCGCTCGCGCGCCTTCTCGACGAACTCGAGCGTCAGCGCCGATCAGTCTCTCTCCATCTGTCGTCCGCGAGACTCTTGGTGGAACGCTTCCGCCAAGCGATCCTTGTGTCGGCGTGTTCTGGCGTGCTCACCGCGGACTGGCGGGAAGACCGAGGTACGACGGTCGACGATGGAGTCGTGTCCGCTGCTCGAAGGCGACGAGTGGACGAGCTGGGGAAGCGCTTTCGCGAACCCGAACCTAACGCGCATCGGCTCCACGCTGATGTCCCCGACAAGTGGCGGCTCGTGCCGTTGGGCCTGCTCCTTGAAAGACTCGACTACGGCACAAGTCAACGATCGGCCTATGGCGTAGACGGCGTCCCGGTAATTCGGATTCCTAACGTCAGCACAGGTCGACTGGATCTCTCCGACATGAAGTACGCGGCCCTCCCTGCGAAAGAACGCGAAGACCTGTCGCTTGGGCAAAGCGATTTGCTCATGGTTCGGTCTAATGGTTCAGTCGAACTGCTGGGAAGGACTGCTAGGGTGACCCCAGACGCCGTAGGCATGACGTTCGCCGGTTACCTTCTTCGGCTGCGACCGGACACGTCGGTTCTCTTGCCCGAGTACCTCTCGCTTGTGATCGCAACACCTCTTGTGCGAGCGCAGATTGAGTTGCCCGCTCGATCGACTAGTGGCGTTCATAACATCAACACCGATGAAGTGAGGGGCCTGCTTATCCCTCTGCCAGGACTCGATGAACAAAGGGAAATCGCGCGCGCCGCGGAGGCCTTGTTCGCGCTCACAGAGCAGTCTCTGCGCCGAATCGACGCAGCCAGTAGTTACTGCGAGCGCAGCATTCAAGCTCTTCTGGCGAAGGCTTTCCCCGCCAAGCTCGGCGAAGTCAGGGTAAGCGACCAAGCTGAGGTATCCGCATGAGCCAAGAGACGGAAAAGCTGCGCATGGCGCTTGCAGACCAGGCCGAGCACCTCTACGTCGACGCTAGCTATTCGAGTCGCGGTCATTACGAAGAGGCGGCCAATTTCGCCAAGCTCTCACGGTTCCTCGGAGTACCTCTCGCAATCGTCGGCGGCCTCGCGGCCGCAGCGGCCGGAGCCTCCGCCCTGTTGAATGATCAGAGGCTCGTGACTGCGGGCCTAGCGCTCGCGTCAGCCGTGCTGACGAGCGTCCATGGATTCTTCAGGCCGGAAGAGAACGCCGAAGCTCACGGCGCAAAGGCAGGCCGCTACAAGGCGATTCGTGATGACGCGCTTCTATTCCTGAAAATCGATCTGGTGTCAGGCGCCTCGGAGGCCGAACTCGTCGGTCGTCTCAAGGCGATGCGCAACGAGTACAAGGATCTGGCTCTACTGAAGCCGCATCGCATTTCGCGCGGAGCCTACGAGCGCGCGCGCGCCGGTATCGAGAGAGGCGAGGCGAGTTACGAAAACGACCCCCTCTGGAAAGACCTCGATAAGCCGTAATGCCGCGAACCGTCGTTGCTGCATTCGATGAGCTTCTGACGAGAGTCGCCTTGACCACTGATCAACGCGCGGTTGGCAGCACGCGGCAAAACAATCTGCGCGACTTTCTCAAGGATCGTTTCACGATCTATGCCGAGGAGCCCCCGCCAAATCCGTGGCTGATTGGCTCGTACTCGCGAAACACGATTCTTCGACAAGAGCGGGACATCGACATCATGGTGTCGCTCTCGCCGGTCAAGTACTGGGAGACGTACAAGTCCAATTCGTCGGGCCTTGTCTATCTGGTCCGCAACGCGCTCAACAAGGAGTACACGAAAAGCGAAGTCACGAGCTCGGGCGCCGCGGTTGTGATGGAGATGACGGTCTTCAACGTTGATGTCGTGCCTGTATTCCCACGGAAGGACGGCGGCTATCTTGTGGCCGACGGACAGAACGGCTGGAAGTCCACGGATCCCAACGTCCACTTCAAGCTCATGGAAGGCCACAAGAAACAAGACGAACTCCTAAAGCCGCTGGTCAAGCTGCTCAAATACTGGAACTTCTGTAACGGCTCCGTGCTGCAGTCCTTTCACCTCGAGATGATGATCGAGTACATGTGGCGCAGTGTTTCAATCGGTTCGTACCCGCATGGCACGAAAGAGACCCTTCGGGTCCTGGCGGGCTACATACCGAATGCCTTCAATGATCCATGGAACCCGGGCGGCAGACTCGACAGTTATCTCTCCGCGGAGAATCGACAGAAAGTGTTGAGCTATGCCCAGAAGGACGCCGCGTCTTCGGCCACAGCAGAGGAGCTGCGGAACCGTGGTGAAGACCGTTCCGCATTTGAGCATTGGCAGAAGGTGTTCAACAAGCAGTTCCCGGCGTATGGATAGAGATACCTTGACGTGAAATACGTCGAGTGGGTTGAACGAGTCCTCGCCGAGACCGCTCTCGCGGTCAGCGAAGACGTTGATCGACGCTTGATCGGTGTTCAGGTTGCGGAGCTCGCCAAACGGCTCAACCTAGGCATAGACCCCTACGTCCCCGGCGTCGACTTTCATCAATCGGACCAACGCATGGCGATCCTCGACGCAGCAAGTGACTTGGCGGATCTTGGACTGGCCGACCCGGATCAGAGCTACATCCACGTAAAGTTGACGGAGCGCGGGCGCGTCGGACACAGAGTGCGCCTAACTTCGACCTGGTCGAGTCTCCTGAAACAAGTTCGTGTTGACGAGGAACAGCTCGCCTTCTTGCGACGAGCAGTCGAACGTTCCGAGGAGACGCACGAGTCCTTCGCCATCATGCGTGGAGATGTGACCGCCCAAGAGGTCTTCTCTGATCTCGGCTGGCCGTGGCACCCTGGTCACGCGCTCGATATCACCAACGTGCTCAAGGACAAGAGCTGTCTGCACTCGATTCCAACCGCAGGAGGACCGATACCGGTCCGGATTACGTACGTCGGCGTCGTGCGCGCGACCGAGGTCGAGCGCACCGAGGACCAGGAGCTGCTGCGCGACTTGCTTGCCGACTGGGAGACGACCACCGTCGACTTCAAGCGTGAACTGGATCTATCGACCGTCGCGGCGCGGATTGAGTTTGTGCGCGACGTTCTCTCGATCGCGACGACGCAGGGTCGGCAGGGCCGCTACCTCGTCATTGGCTTTGATCCCAAGACCCGCGAGTTTGTCAAGAGCGTCGATCCCGGCATTACGCAAGACCGACTCGAGGACATCCTCAATCAGTACGTCCGTGGCCAACCGCCTGGGCTGAAATATCGCACGGTTCCGTGGGAAGCAGGAGAGGCCGGTCTGGTCGGCATCGTTCGTGACGCGACGCAGGTGCCTTATCGCGGTACAGACGAAATGCTCGCTCGGTACAAGAGCGACGTCTTCGTCCGTCGCGGCAGCCACATCGCGATTCCCGACGCCGAAGAGCTGGCTGACCTGGCCCGCGAAGCCGCAGCGGCGCGAGCGCGACTCTCGGCTTAGAGATTCGAGACGTTCGGAATTTGGCTGCCAGTGTCACCCTCGGATTCGATGAGTTACTGAGCCGCTTGGAGCTGACTCCGGAGCAGCGGGCCCGAGCAGCGAGTAGTCAAGAGCACCTGCGTTCGATTCTGGACGGGAAATTCACCCTCGATCGCAAGCCGATCTTGATCGGCTCCTATGCACGGCAGACCCAGATTCGGATGGAGCGGGATATCGACCTTCTAGTTGTTCTGGCCGACGATCCGCATTGGAAGGACTATCAGCAGCGGTCTGCGTCTCTGGTACGGGACCTACGCAAGGTCATCAAGAAGAGCTATCCGAAGACCAAGCTCAGTCATGACGAGGTTGCCGTCGTTATGGAGATGGACGTGCTCAACTTCGACGTCGTCCCGGCATTCGTCTCAGAGGACCACTTCGTGGTGCCAAGAGGCGACGGAGGCTGGCAAGCCACGAATCCGCTCCATCACGTCGAGTTGATGGAGACGCGCAATAAGCAGGACCACTGCCTCAAGCCGCTCGTCAAGCTCATCAAGTCCTGGAACAAGCGCAACGATTCCCACTTCCGGTCACTTCACCTTGAGATGGCCGTGGAACGAATCTGGCGCGGCCGCGCGATTCCCGACTATCCGGGCGCTGTTGCTGTGACCTTGGCCTACGTGCGCGTGCTTCTCGACTCAGAGCCGTTCCTGGATCCGTGGGCCAAGGGCGGCCCTCTGGACGGCTATTTCGGGTGGTTTGGCCGAAGCGCGGCGAAGGACGCCGCCTGGACCGACGCGAAGACCGCGATGCGCGCCGAGGGTCTGCGGCTGAACGGGCGGGAAGCCGAAGCGGTCGAGTGCTGGCAGACGGTCTTCGCCAAAGGATTCCCAATTGTCGAATCCGTCGGCAGTTAGAATTGGCGCCGTGACTGCCGATGTCTTGAACCGCCTGTTGCGCGAGGAGCTTGTTCACATCCCCCGCGGCGATTTCCCGCAGAACGAGCTGCGGATGGTCTACAACATCGAGCGGCGCCACGACCTTGCCCGCGATCCGGGAGTCTCGAGATTGGCCTCGCTACGCGCGGCCATCGACTCGGTCCAGGGTCGTCATCCTGCCTTCGCTCCGACCTACGAGTCCGCCTTCTTCGGCGGCTAGTTCAGGCGCCGAACGTGGCGCGTCTAGATCCGGTGATGACCGAGACCGATGCTCCTCCGCCGACCCAGGGCCTCGCGCGCGAGTCGCACGTCGTGCCGAAGTTCTTTCTTCGCCGGTTTCGCGGTGACGACGGGCTAATTTTGGTCTTCGACAAGCAAGGAGCGGATCGCGTTCGCACCCACTAACGCCCTCGGGACCAATAACGGTCGGCTGCCTCGAGTACGCGGGCCTTCTCATCCGGATGCTCGTCGAGATGCTTGATCCAGGCGCGGTACTCCTCCTTGTTCATTGGGTGCGGCATGTATGGCTCGAAGAAGGGCGTGACCTCGTCTGACTCCGGCTTCGGCTTCGCTGGGGATCGTCGTGCACGCGGCGCTGGCGGCGCGACGCGCGACGCGCGGACCTGACGGCTCGGCGCGGCTGGCGCCGGTGGGGGAGGGATGAAGGGCGGAGGAGAGGCCTTCGAGGTTTGCTCAAGCACCCACTCGCGTAAACCGTGGAGGGGCACGCGCACGCTACGGCCCAGCCGCACGCTAGGAATCTCACCTGAAGCGACGAGCTGGTAGACCTTTGTCCTGCTGACGCTCAGGAGCTCCGCGACTGCCGTAAGACGCAGCAGGCGTACGTCGTCCATTGGTGCGGGTCCTTCCTCGAGCGGCGCCTTCACTGGCGCAGAATCGTCGGCGATGCCCCGTAAGAAGAGCGAGCAGAAGTATCCCCGCTTGTGCGAGATCCTCGTGCACGCGCGCGAGCCGACCGAACGGGAGAGGTGGATCGACCTACGCCCAGGGGCCGAGAATCCCAGGACTCCGACCAGAGCGTGCGGCATCCAGGTGCTCGATGAAGTTGACGATCACCGCCACATGGCGTCGGCGCACCCCGACCTTTGGCGCACGCTTGAGGTGCTCGCGGAGATAGCGATCGCTGGCGTGCGCTCCCCGCAGGTGCAGCCCTCGTCATCCGCTCGCTCGTCATCCGCTAGGGGGAAGCGGTCGCAACAGATCTAGATTCCACCCGTCCGCGACCGCGCTCCACAACTCTACGGTCGACCCGCGGAGTTCCAGGCGCTGACCCAGTCCGTTGCGATCGCGCGCTGCGCGTCGACCAGCATCATCCGACCGGCGCAAACCTGTGCATGGAGGTAGTTCTCGAGGCGGTCTTTCTCGCCCGCGTTCGGCTCGCCGCCCCGCGGCTCCGGCCACAGGTTGCGTGGGTCGCGCGGATCGCCGCCAACCTCGAGCGGGATCAGGTGGTCCTCATCGTAGTCGGCGGTCGTCCCGGTCAAGCCGTAGGCGCGCATCTGCTGGATCTTCAGCTGGTCGGTATACGAGGCCGGCGGGCGGATCCTGGTGCTGTAGCCAGAGACGCAGATGGTCCTCGCGATGGTCGCCTGCGTGGCGTCCGGGTTCGCCGCTCCGGGAGTGCAGGCCGCATCGGGGAGCGCTCCGTTGAGGTGGCACACTGTCGGAATCGCGGCGGCTGCGGTCGGGAATGCGGAGTCGACCGGCACCGGAGCAGTCGCGGTCGGTGCAACCTGGTACCTCGCGCCACCTGCGAGCAAGCCGAGTATCGCGACCGTGATGATCGCGATGACGATCCACTTCATGTGTTCAACGGCTGTGCGCCTGTCGTCCCTGCTAGGGACCTGGTGACGAGGCCTACTTCGACGACCGGCTCCGAAATCAATTTGCGTGCCTGGCTATTGGGCGAGCATCGCAAGCAATTCGTCGCCGTGTTGGTCCACTTTGTCCGGTGAGAGGATGGCAGAAAGGTCATCGCGCGAGCTCGGCCGCATTTCCGCTAGAGCCACTAACTCGGAGTCGCGGAATATCGAGAAGGTCCGCCTCTTCTGAATGCGAACGCGCCAATCCTTTAAGCGCGACAGAAGGGCGGAAGTCGAAGTTCTTCGAGTCGGTGCCGGCTCGAGCAACGTCGGATGCTCATTGAACTCGTGTGGTGTCGCGTTGATAGGAGGCGGCGACTCGGGGGCAGCCGGTTTCTCCACCGTTCGCGGCCTCTCGTCCGGGGTCGCGCCTAGGAGCACCGGCGCAAGACAGAGGTCGTATACAACGACTCTTTGGGCGAACGGAATAGCGTCACGGAGAGCGGCTCTCGCCTCTTCCGCCTGCTGGTCATCCGTCGCGGCGAGTAGCGCCGCGACGAGCGTCGCGACGGGCAGAGCTGCCCACGCGGGCGAGCCAGCCGACGGTCGACGAGCGCGAAGGTAGTGCTGAGCCTCCGGCGCCATGCGGCCCGCTTCGTCAACGAGCCACTTGTAGCGGCTCCACCATGCCGCGACGTGTGGTCCATCCTTCGCGGCAAGAAGCCACTCGAACGCGCTGAGGACGTACGCGTCGATGCTGAGCTGCTGCTTTGGAATCAAGGCGATCACGTCGCGGATCAGGGTCAGTTGCGCCCGTGGCATGTCCGACCAAAACCGCTCGAGGCCTGCGCCCGCCAGGGGCAGGCCCGATGAGGGAGTCCAGTCGAGGAGTTCCTCGCAGCGCAGAACGGCGTCGTGGTCGCCGGCGCGCGCGAGCCTGACATCAAAATGCGCAGCCATCGCTGGGCATACGCGCCAGAGGCCGCGCAACGACGGCTCGTCAAGGCCGTCAGAAGGCATCTGCGGAAGCGCCATCGCAAGAAGAGCGAGCGTCGTAGAGGGTTCTACGCGTGCGTCCAAGAGCGACTGGGTGATAAGAGCCGCCGCAGGCCGAATGTTCTCGAACAGGAGCTCGGCCGCCACCTTGAACGATGCAGGTACCGAGCCCGGCGGAGTGTCTGCGACTAGCGCATATACGGCGGTAAGCGTCTCCGGCAGTACGGCTTCGATGACGGCATCCTTAAGCGAGTCCGGACGCGAACCGGTCGCCAGCGTCCACTCGAGTAAGAGAAGAGCGGGCGCTTCTGGGGCGTCTGTGAGCCCGATGCGAATACGCGCGCCAACGCAGATATCATCAGTACTGGGATGGCCAGCCGATGGACGTCGTGGGGATGCCCAGCGATCCGCGATCGCGATCTGCGCGCGATACGGTCCATCTAGAACGTCTAGACCCGCGAAGACGGCGACCCCAGACGTTCCATCCGCCAACTCGGTCGCGATTGGTGGCTCCCAAGGCCGATCAAGCGACCAGAGATGTGCAACGCGATCGCGAAGCGGCCGAGCTTCGTTGAAAGTTAAGTGAACAGAACCGTCCACCTTTCGCGCGACACCAAAGGCCGATGCCTCCACGCGCGAAACGACTCGGCCGACGACGACTACCTCGCCTTGAACGTAGAGGAGGAGCTGCAGCGTCGCCTCGTCTTGAGCCGCAACCGTATCGCCGAATAGCGCCAACGGGAACCGCCAGCGCCCTTCACGCTTGGACGTGAGCGCCGGCTCCGTACTCATGAGCTCGCCGTCGCTGCCCATTAGGGCCAGTCGTACGGTCGTGTCCGGCTGCCAGGTGGAGATAAGAAGTCCCGACGTTTCGGGCGAACGGAGCACGTCGATTTCTAAGGTCACCGGGACTGCGTCGAGAGCTGTGCTTGCTCCAAGTCGCTGGACGGCCCAAACGAGCTTTGCTACGCGCACTACAAAGCCGAGCGCCGCGTCTCCACGGTGGGCGATAGCCGAGACTTGATTCGCGTCTTGAGGAACCGCGAGAGTGATCTCACGGCCCGGCGCACCATCGCCGATTGACACGCCCGGGCCGCCGAAGGCGCGCACGACGACCTCACGGTCTGTTCCCGGCAAGATCAGGGTGTCAGGCACAGTTACGCGCAGGCCGGGCACCACGCCAAACGTGGACCGCAAATCGAGACCGAGCGGTCCACGAACCCTCAGATCAACGAGACCCAGAAAGTCGTCGGAGATGAGCGCGCGTAGGGGCACAGGGACTCCGGCGGCACCGATATCCGCAAGCGCACAGTGCTGCGTCCCAAGCGCGGTGCGGACCTGGACTGACCAGCGCTCGTCGGCATAGCCCGGCAGGCGCGGCACCTGAATCGCGGGCACGGTGTCATACACGTCGACGCCGTTCTCCGCGCTTGCGTGGGCGACTGGTGTCCCGATCAGCGCGGGCCGTTCGGTGGGGGCGACCACGCGAACCATCGCCTCACTAAGGTCTCCGCCGACGGGCTGGTGTAAGACCTGGATCGCGCGCACTCCCGCCAGTTCGTAGTGCGCCGCGGCGAATCCCACCCACTGCGCGGAGAGCGTGAGCCGTTCGCGCAATTGCAGCGCCAAGGAGTGGCCGGCCCCGTCCGTAACATCCACGAGCGCGTCTGCCGGCGTCACCAACCAAACGTCGTCCAGCGCGACCGGTCGGGATGTTTGCAGGTAGGCCCCGTTTCGCGGATCAAAGCAGAGCACGCCTGATGCGAGCGCTTCGAATGTCGATCGTCGTTGCCCGCCCGGATATATGAGGTCGATCTCCCATGTGCGTGCGGGGCTAACAGCGACTGTTCTGCCTTCGACGGTCGAGCCGCGATATTCCCGAGCGCTGCCATCGTTCACCCGCCAGCTCGCGGCACCGAGGTCAGATGGCAACGTCGGCAGTTCTACGATCGGACCCGTTTGGTCCCACGGATCGAGAAGGATGCGCGGGGGCGGAAGACTCCTCCCTCGGTGGAGGCGGGCACTCGGCACTTGTTCGAGGTATTGGCGGTAGGCCTCCACGATGTAGAGAGGAAGACCGACGTCGCTGTTCATTTCGTCGGGTTCGCGGATCAGGTCAAGGCACCGTCCCAGGAAGTCCAAGGCGGTCGCGCCGCCATAGAGGAGGAAGCGGCGAACAGGCCTATCGATGCCTTGGAAGGCGGCCGGACGCGTCTTCCACATCCCGACCAGGTCCGCAGCGTCAGCGGTCGCGTACCGTCGGAGCTCCGAGATCAAAAGGACGAAGAGATCTCGAGCGCTGAAGCGCGGGATGCCGCCGTGCGCGAGGATGGGAGTCACGAAGCGGAGGATCGGCTCGTCCGACAACTTGTCGAAGAGTTCGAGGTCGAGTTTTGCGAGGCATCGCTCGAACGCGAGACCGATGGTTCCGCCGTCCAACCCGGGAACGCTCAGATTTGGCCAGTAGCTGTGTTGGTAGCGATAGACGCCTTCGCCGACCAGGAAGGTGACCAGCGTCGCGGGGTAGTGACGCTCTAGAGCCGATGCGACGTCGCGGCCTTGGGCTGCGATCGCCACGACTGCCTGCCGGGTCCGCTCGACCGTGTCCTCATCGAGACCCGCGTCCCCGTACACGAGCCTGGCGCCACGCAGGCGCGCGCGAAGCTCTTCCTCGATGTCGGCGGGTGAACCTTCGGTCGGTATGTTCCCCCCTGTGCTGGCGCTCAGCCTATCCTCCAAGCGAGCTTCACTCATCGGGAGGCGTCGATGGCCCGAACGTTCCCTGAGCGTCCCCGGGCAACGTCTCCGGATTCGGAACGGCGCGTTCTTGACGCCCTGAAGACAACGCTCGATGACGACTTCGTGGTCTTCCACTCCGTCGCGTGGCACGGACGGCGGGGAAAACCTGACGGGGAGGTCGACTTTCTCATCGCGCATCCGAACGGGCTTCTGGTCCTCGAGGTCAAAGGCGGCGGCATTGAGTTCGAGGCGACGACAGCTTCGTGGTTCTCGACTGATCGTCATGGGGAGCGGTTTCACATCGCCGATCCTTTTACGCAGGCGCTCACCGGGAAGCACCAGTTGATTGCTGAGATTCGAGCCGATCCACGCTGGCCGAATGGGCGCCCGTTTCAGATCGGCTACGCCGTCGTTTTCCCGAACATTCCAATCTCAGAGGATGGATTCACGCAGCGCGGAAAGCGGGAGATCACGTTCGGCTCGAATGACCTCGTCGAGCTCGGCTCGCGGGTGCGCGAATGCTTCCGCTACTGGCATGAACTCGAGCCCGCGCCGGCGCCCCGTGCCGACGGAGTGCACGCCCTCATCGCGATGTACGGAACGTCGAGGAGTTACCGAGTGCCTCTTGCTCAAATCGTCGCCGAGGATGAGGCGCGAATCGTCGAGCTCACTGAAGAGCAATTCGAGATCCTTGCGCAGCTGGCACGACACCGACGCGCCGCGATCGCAGGCTGTGCCGGGTCCGGCAAGACGCTATTGGCGGTCGAGAAGGCTCGGCGACTTGCTGAAAGCGGTCAGAGGGTCTTGCTCACGTGCTTCAACAAGTCTTTGGCCGACTACCTGCGCACGACGCGAGCGCTCCCGCCGAACCTCGATGCCATGCACTTCCACGGCCTTTGCCAGGAGTTCGTCGAGGCAGCGGGCATGGCCCGCGACTGCCCTCCTGGAGTCCCGTACTACGAGTGGCTGCCGGCCGCGATGCTGGAAGCGTTGCAGCACGTTGGACGTAGGTACGACGCCGTCATCGTCGACGAGGGTCAGGACTTCCACTCCGACTGGTTCGAGCTTCTCGAGCTTGTTCTGGACGACGTCCGCGGCGGCGAGTTCTATGTGTTCTTCGACGACAACCAGCGGCTGTATTCCAGCGATCAACTGCCTGGCTGGCTCGGCCCGCCGTATCAACTGACGAAGAATGTGCGGAATAGCAATCAAGTTGGCCGACTCGTCGAGTCTTTCTATAAGGGTCCGCCCGTGCGGCTTAGCGGCATCGACGGGCGGGCGGTTCAAGTGACGACATATGAAGATGCGGCGCCGGCATCGGTGCGGTACGCGAAGCTTCGCGTGGTCCTCGATGGGCTACGCAAGGATGGCGCCCAGCCGGGGAGCGTTACCGTGCTCACGGCCCAAAGGAGCACCGACCTTTGGCGGCGTCGGGAGTTCGGTGAGTGGGTCCTCTATGGTCGGGATCAAACGGATGGCAATGTCCTCCTCGATACGATCCACAACTTCAAGGGCCAAGACAACGCAATCGTCGTGCTTTGCGAGTTGGACAGCTTGGACAGCGGCAGCCAGGAAAACCTCGAGGCGCTTCTCTATGTCGGCTGTTCGCGAGCTAGGCACGTCCTTGTGGTGATTGCGCCAGAGTCAATGGGCGAGGCGCTGCGTGTCCAGGTCGCACCGTGAACCCGCTCCAGGTCAGTGAGCGGATCGCGGAAGATTACCGGCGCTATCTGATCTCGACGTTTGCTCCCCGGTCTGATCGTTTTAGGGCCCCGTTCGTCGACGCCTTACAAGGTGACTCGCGGTTAACGCGTGGTCCGTACCTTCAGGCCGCGCCACCGTTCGAATCGGGCGCCAGCGTGGAGGAGTTGATCAAGGCCGGGCTGCTCACGGAGCGTCTGCGCGCTGTTGATGGCGAAAGCTTCCCGCTCGCACGGCCCTTATATCGGCATCAAGAGGCGGCGATTCGGAAGGCGATCGAGACCCGCCGTAACTTGGTCGTGGCGACAGGCACAGGCTCCGGAAAGACAGAGTGCTTCCTCATCCCGGCCCTCGACGGGCTGCTTCGTGAAGCCGACGCGGGCACGCTAAGGAATCCGGGCGTCCGCGTGCTCCTGCTGTATCCGATGAACGCGCTGGCAAACGACCAGCTCCGGCGCCTGCGCGCCGTCCTCGCCAACTGTCCGGATATTCGATTTGGTCGCTACGTGGGAGAGACGCGAGACGGCCGACGCGAAGCGGAGGAAGACTTCCGGCTCCGCTATCCGGAAGAGCCGCGGATCGCGAACGAGATCCTCTCACGCGACGAGATGCAGGAGGCGCCGCCTCACATCCTGCTGACGAACTACGCCATGCTCGAATACCTCCTACTTCGCCCACGGGACAGCGCGCTGTTCGATGGCGCCACCGGTCGGTACTGGCGAGCGGTCGCGCTCGACGAGGCCCACGTGTACGACGGCGCGGAGGGAACCGAGATCGCCTACTTGTTGCGGCGCTTACGCGACCGCGTCGTGTCGAGCGAGCCTGATCGTCTTCAGTTCTTTCTGACGAGCGCGACATTGGGCCGCGGCGTGGCCGACTACCCAGCCCTCGCGACATTCGCCGAGACCCTTACCGCTGAGCGTTTCGACTGGGATCCCTCAGACCCGCGCCACCAAGACATCGTTGGCGCGGAGAAGAAGTCGCTCGTACGTGGCACTGCCGCCTACGACCTGCCTCGATCCGCCTACGCCGCGTTATTTGCAGCCAGTGGGGATCTCACCGACGCCCGCGAGGTCGCCCACGTGCATGCACCGGTCGATGTTCCTGGGCGTGAGATCGACGACGCGCCCGATGTCGGCTATTTGTTGTCGCTACTGCTGGCGCGGGATGGGCGAGTCGTCCGCCTTCAGGAGGAGATCGAGAGGCAGGGGAGTATGCCGCTGCGCGATGGCGCCAACATCGCATTCGGCGACCCGTCCGCCGTGGAAAGTCTTGTCTCGCTGATTAGTTTGGCCGTTCAAGCACGGCGAGGCCCGCAGGACGACCCTCTGATACCGGCGAGGTATCACTTCTTTGTTCGTGCGCTTGAAGGAGCGTGGGTGTGCCTCCACCCACAGCATCCTGCTGGGGCACCCGCTTTGCTCCTCGCTCGACACGAAGCGTGTCCAGCGTGCAGAGCAGCCGGCATCTTGGCCCGGATGTTCGAGCTAGGAGTCTGCCGGAAATGCGGCGCCGAATATCTGATCGGCAGTCGACACGCTGAGCACTTCGATCAAGCACCGCCGTTCGCGGCATTGACGCATTTGCTTATCGAGCGTGATGCGTCGGCCGCCGAAGCTGACGACGAGGATGAACAGACCTCCGATGCGGCGCCGGAAGCAACCTTGGATCGGCGGTGGCTTTGCTTGTCGTGCGCGGTCCTCCTAGAACGAGCCTCGGACCCCTGCGACTGTCCCGAAGACGGCCCCGGTCCACGCCTTACGGTCGTCGTCGCACGGCGACCCAAGGACGCCGACGTCCTTCGCAGGTGCGCGGCGTGCGCAGGAAGGACAAATGGGGAGGTCGTCCTGCGCATGGTCACTGGCAGTGACGCGCCTGTCTCCGTTGTAGCGACGACGCTCTATCAGGATCTTCCTTCGGCGACGAGCGGGGATGCCGTGATGCAAGTGGGCGAAGGCCGTCGTCTTCTCGTTTTCTCTGACAGTCGACAGGACGCCGCCTTCTTCGCGCCCTACCTCGAGCGAACCTACCAGCGTGCCGTGCAGAGGAGCGTCATGGCTACGGCCGCTTTGAGGGGCTCGGAGGGCGAACCCTTAGGAACCGAGGACATCATCGCCGCGATCAGGCCGGTCGCGGAGAAGTGCCATTTAGTAGACCCTGACGACACGGGAGCGACGAAGCTTCGGGAGATTCGCACATGGGTGCTCCACGAGCTGCTCTCGACCGATCGTCGTCAAAGCCTCGACGGAACAGGCCTCCTCGAGATCGCCGTTCGGTTCCCGAGAGGCTATCAAGCGCCACCCCGCCTCACGGAACTGGGGCTCACAAATACTGAGGCGATTGACTTGATGCGGATGCTGCTCGACACGCTTCGCCTGAGTGGTGCGATCACAATCCCTGACGGCGTCGACATTCGTGACCAGACATTCGCGCCGCGTAATCGCGAGTTCGGCGTACGCCGCGACGGCAGTGCCGCAGGGGTGCTGTCGTGGCTGCCGGCTCGGGGGTCGAACCGCCGTGTCGAGCTCGTGCGCAAGGTCTTCGAGCGCAAAGGGATCTCGGCTAGCCCGGTTGGAATCCTCGAAGAGATGTGGCTACATCTCAGCAGCGATGCCTGGGCCTCAACACTGAGCTCGCATACCGATCGGCAGCATGGGGTCCTACGGCAGCTTGCGCACGAACGCTTCGAATTCATTCCCGTTTCTGAGGGCCACCTCCCGTTCCGTTGCGACCGGTGTCGCCAACTGTCCTGGCGCTCGGTCGCCGGCGTGTGTCCAACCTACGGATGTCCAGGTCGGCTCGTGACTGTGCGAACGATGCAGGAGCTGGTGGAGGAGCATTACGCCTCGCTGTATCGCCGCCTCCTGCCGATCGGTATCCGAGTTCAGGAACATACCGCGCAATGGACCGCGAGCGAAGGCAGCCGCATCCAGTCCGACTTCATGCGCGCCCGGGTCAATGTCCTCAGCTGTTCGACGACGTTCGAGCTTGGCGTCGATGTTGGAGAGGTTGAAGCGGTGCTGCTGAGGAACATGCCACCCAGCCCGGCTAACTACGTTCAGCGCGCTGGGCGGGCAGGGCGACGCGCAAACGCGGCGGCGCTCGTCGTGACCTTCGCCCAACGACGCAGTCACGACCTCACGTTCTTCCAATCGCCAGAGTCGATGGTCAACGGCGTCATCGATCCTCCTCGCATAATGCTCGACAACGCGACAATCGCCCGTCGTCACGTGCATTCGGTCGCCTTCGCCGCGTTTGAGCGCTCGATTGCGGAGCACGGATCCGTGGGAGATTTCTTCGTGGGCAAGAACGGATCGTCGCCAGCCGACGAGACGTTCGTCGCTTGGCTCGAGGAGCATCCTGCGGCGGTCGGCGACGCTCTTGGCCGTATCGTGCCTGCGGAAACTGCGGCAACGCTCGATCTTGATGGCTGGGGTTGGGTCCGCGCGCTGGTCGAGCCCAACGCTGAGGACACATCACTCGGTTGGCTTGGTCGCGCTGCGACGGAGGTACGCACAGATCTGCTGGCTCTCGATGAGGCACGAGAAAAGGCCGCCACCGAGCAGCAGTACCGTTTTGCCGAGGCGCTGAAATTCCAAGCCAACACCTTGTTGAAGCAACATCTGCTCGGATTCCTGGCCCGCCGCAACGTTCTTCCCAAGTACGGCTTCCCCGTGGACGTCGTCCCGCTCGATCTGTCGAGGTCGAGCGAACAGGAGGCGCGCCGTCTTGAGTTGGACCGCGACCTCACTCTCGCGATTAGCGACTACGCACCTGGCGCGCAAGTCGTTGCCGCCAAGAAGCTCTGGACGAGTCTCGGCCTAAAGACGCAGCCCGAGCGGGAGTGGCCGAGCAAGCAATGGGCGGTGTGTAAGCGGTGCGGAGCCTACCGCGAAGATCTACTGACGCTCCCCGAACACTGCCGAGTCTGCGGCAGTCCTGAGGTAGACGGCCGTCATACGGGCACCGCCATAACTCCTGTGTTTGGCTTCGTGGGCGGCGTCGGGAGCGAGCGACCCGCGGAGAGTCGCCCTTCAGCCAAATGGTCGACCGAGTCTTACTTCGCCGAATACCGAGCTGAGGATCCAAGCGAATATGAGGATGTGCCGGCACTCGGCAGAGAGGGCGTGATCGTCAGCCGTCGGGTTAGCCGTCAGGGTCGGATCGTGGTCCTCAATCGCGGACCCAATGGTCGCGGATTCCGTCTTTGTCATCGATGCGGGTACGGCCTCCCGGCTCCCGCGACGGCTCCGGGCCAACGGGCCCCTCGCGAGCAAGGTCATGTCAATATCCGAAAGGGCGGCGACGCAAAATGCGGAGGCTGGCTCAGCGCCGCGCACCTCGCTCATGAATTCCTGACCGACGTCGTAGAAGTCAGGACGTCAATCGCGACGGGTCCGGACACCGCGCGTAGCGTCCTCTACGCGCTCTTGGAAGGCGCGGCCGTGCTATCGATCAAACGTGACGAGATCGATGGCACGCTCCATACCTACCAATCGAGCGGTTCGAAGTCCTTCGTGCTCTACGACGCCGTGCCCGGAGGTGCTGGCCATGCTCAACGGATCAGCCAGCAGCTCCCACAGGTGATTGACTACGCGCTTCGTCGGCTCGAGTCCTGTGAGTGCGGCCCTGAAACCGCTTGTTACAAATGCCTGCGGGCATACACGAATCAGGCTTGGCACGAGGTGCTCTCACGGGGCGCAGCGATCGATCTGCTTCGCCAGCTCGTGCCCGAGGGTGGGTGGCGCGGCTAAGCGACGGGAGGAATCGCGCTCGTCGTTGGGGGTTCTGACATCCATCGGCGTGGGGCGTGGACTGATGGGGTCATAAGCGGACGAGGGTGGAATCGAATTCGTCGAGACGCGCCAGATGTGGAATGGTGCGGCCCCCTGCGAACATTCCAATGAGCCCTTCCAAAGGAAGAGGTCAAGGGGAAGACGATGTCGAGCGGCTCGCCTTGAGGCGCTCGCGGATCGGCCCGAAATCGACGGGGGGTCCGCAGTAAAAATGCGCGTGCATCGCCGCCGTGGCGAAGAGTCGGTCACGCGGGCCACCGTGGACGGCCTCAGCGGAATCCTGCATAAGATCGCGCCCGCCCACGGCGGACGCGATGGTCGTCGGCTTCGAGCACCCGGCCGGGGGCCGCGCGCGGCGTACGCGCGAGCTCATCGCGATCTAAAGCGACGCTGGCCCTTCGCGATCACCCGCCGCGCCCTACTCCGCGTGCCGGACGTGTTCGCGTGCCGGCAGCCACGTCCGCCTGTTGTGACCGGGTCTTCCGCAGCATGTAATCCACTGCGTCCCGGCAGCGCCGCGAGCAGTACTTCGCGGGTCGGCCGCGCTGACTGATGACGATCGCCTCACCGCAGCGGGCGCACGACATCACGCGGCTGGTCGCCCATCGCTCGCGCCTCGGCGGCACCTCGCCCCGGACGCCGCCCAGACGTACCTGCCGGGCGTAGTAGCGCGCCTGATCCCGGGTGAGCCCGAGCTTCCGGGCGATGCGCTTGTAGCCGAAGCCGCTCTGGCGGAGTCCAACGACCATACGCATGAACGGGCTCAGCGGGAGCTCGGGGAGCGGAAGCTCGGCGGCCAGCGGGAATCTCATCATCGCCACGCCATCATCGTGCCATGTCGGCCCGCCTCGACGCTGCCATTCCTCGTGCATTTCCGCGAAATGGGGAGAGGGGGAACCCCACATCGCGGATATCGCGGGCGTGTGTGTGCGCCGAGAGCGATGCTCCCGCGGGCATCTCCAAAGAACGTTGGACCACGCCCCCGGTCTCACGTCGCGCGGACGGGCTGCTGGGCTCGCGGCAGGAGCCGGACGCCGACTGCAGAGAGCGCGATCGAGAGCACGGCCGCTGCAAGGAACGCGGCGAACTGCCCGCTGCTCACAACTCCGGCGGAGACACCGAGGCCCAAGATGACGAAGCTCACTTCCCCGAGCTGGCCGAGGCCGACGCCAAGCTGCAGCGGCCTGGCGGGAACGCGGAAGAGCACAGCGAGCACAACGACGAGCCCGACTTTCAGGGCGACCAGAACGACGGCGACGGCGAACCAAGCGAGATTCCCCGGCAGCGCGGCGGGATCGACCAGCGTTCCCACACCGACGAAGAACATGACCGCGAACAGGTCGCGGAACGGCAGCACCTCCCGACGCGCCTCGGTCGCCTCTGGACGCGTGCTGAGTGCGAGTCCCGCAACGAATGCGGAAAGCGCGATGGGCACTCCGAAGACGACGCTCCCCACGGCCGCCGTGGATAGCGCGACGGCGACCGCGCTGATGAGGAACGTGTCGCTCTCAGCCCGCACGGCGCGCAGGAGCCGCGGAACGATGAGCGTGTGCACAGCCCCGGCCAGCGCGACGAATGCGACGAGCTTCGCGATGGTGGTGGCCCCGCCGTCTGAGCCGGGGAACAAGAGAACCGAGAGCACGGCTGCCGCGACTAGGGTCATGACGTCCTGGAGGACAGCCCAGACGACCAGGGCGCGTTCGGTAGGGGGATCGGTCGTGCGCCTACGACTGCGCGTGATGTTGATCACGACGACCGAGGACGAGAGGGCCGCGGCGAGCGCAAGCGTCGCGCCGCCCAGGGGGATCACGCCGAGCGCGTTGAGCAGGACCATTCCGATCGCCACGCCCAGTGCGATTTGGAGGGATGCCGCGACGACGATGCCCAGCGGCTCGCGCTGCAGCGTGCGCAGGTCAAGCTCGATACCAACTTCGAAGAGGAGCAAGACAACGCCGACGTCGGCGAGGAGCTGCACCTGGTGTCGGTCGGCGACGTAGCCCGGCGTGAAGGGCCCAACGGCGAGTCCGACGAGCAGATAGCCGAGCACGGCCGGCAGCCCAAGCTTTCGGCTGAGCGCTCCAAGTCCCGCAGCTGCGAGCAGGATCAACCCGATCTCGAGGAGGGGCAGCGCATCGGTCATCGCCCGACATTCTCGTCGACGCGGCCGCGCCGGTCACCCCGAACAAGGTGGGTAGACTCGCGTCGCGATCCCAGCGCTCAGCGCGCCCAGAGGGCAAGCGCACGGAGCGATTGCGCGTAGAGATCGAGGAATTCACTTGGCGACGGCCGCTCCCGCGCACCCGTCACTCCGCGGCACGACATTTCCGCGGCGTCATCAGAAGGCAGGATGGGACGCATCCCGGCGCGAGTCCGGCCGATCTCGGAGCGCCGAGCCGACACGGCGTGCCGACGTTCTACGGCCAGCTCGACCCCCTTGAACCGCCTGGTACGCCCGTGATCGGACAGGCGCTGACGCTGCCTGCCCTGCGGAGACGGACCCTCGCTGCGTCCCCTCGCCGAATTGCCCCGATCGAGGGGACCTTTGGCCCCCTCGCGGACATTAAGCTTGATATAGATGGGTCAAGCGATAATTGTATGCGACCTCAACCTGCGATGGGGCGGATCCCGAGCCGCCCCGGGGTGGATGCTGGATTGCGAGATGTGGATCGTCGTGAGGATGTGTGAGCGGATAGCGGGCGAGTGCCGTCGCGGCGGCCCTACTTGGCCGCCGCGATCGCCGGATTCCCTGTGAACTCAACCGAGCCGTTCCGCGCACGCGCGCGGGGGGGGGCCTTCTCTGGAATCCGGGATCAGCGCGTTAAGCAACACTGACCAAAGCGGGTGCAGAACGGGTGCCCTAGCAGCATTCGCCACACGCGAGATCGGCCTCGGTGTGGCCATGCTCACGGTCCGAACAGTTCAGTTCCCTCATCTTCGTCGGCATCAAGGACGCGTTAGCGCTGTAGGGCAGCGGGACAGCGGTCCTGCTCGTGGTGCTTCGGCTCGTCCCGTTCGCCATCGGTACCGTCCTGGTCGGGATGGCCGCCGTGCCCCGCTGCTCCTGCTCGGCTTGGCTACGTGCGGGGCGGTATCGCATGCGCGGCTGGCGGGCTCTTGATCGAGAGCGTCACCCTTCTTGCCGTCGCCGGCCTCCCGAGATAGTGGCGCGATGCTGAATCTCAGACGCGTCGTGGATGTGAGGACGGCCGAAGGCGGTTCGCCGTCGTTCGGCGCGGCAGCACCAGCGGCGGCTTCACCGCTCCTGCGGAGAACAACTGTTGCCGTGCTTGTCACGCAGACCGCTCTGTCGCTCGCGTTGCTCTTGGATTCGTTCGTGAACGAGGCCATCAAGGACAAAGCCCCAATCGCGCTGGGCGTGGTTCTCTTTGCAGTCCTGACCCTGCTCTACGTACGGGGATGGGGCGCAGCGACACGGGTCACTGTCATCGCGGTGACGCTGCTGATCGGCTTCGCGATCCCTCTGCCGTTCACAGCCCCGTCCCTGGCGATCATGGTGGGGCCAGTGCTCGCGATGCTCATCACTAGCCCACGCTGGGTCGTTGCGAGTGCCGTCCTCACGCTCGCCCTGCTCATCGCGCGCGCCGGCGGTGGCGCATACGCTGAGGTCGTGACGCTCGTCCTGTATACGATGAGCGTAGTCGGGCTTGTCGCCACGCAACTGATCTTGCAGGCTGAGATCCGTACCGTGCGGGAACAGGTGCGCCGTACGGAGACGCTGCTCGCCGAAGCAAAGGCACGCCGAGCTGAGGCGGAGGCTTCCGAAGCGCGCTTCGCGGCGTACTTTCGCGCCTCCCCGGTGCCGTCACTGATCGCACGCCGCTCGAATGACACGTTACTCGATGTCAACAAGGCATTCATTGAGCTCATTGGGTCTCCCCGCGAGGAGCTGATCGATCACAATCTGCTCCAGCTCGAATCTCTCGTCGATCCCGAAGAGGCCGTTTCGCTTCTCCAGGCACTCCACGAGCCGCAGGCGAAAGCGGAGCTGCGGATTCGTCGAAAGGACGGCGAGGTCCGCACGGTTTTGTCGTTCGCTCAGCCGACCGTGATCGCGGGCGAGGCGTGCGTCGTGGTCGCCTGCTTCGACCTCACCGATCAGCGACGGGTCGCGGCGCTCGAGCAGCGCCAGCAGGTCATCGAAGAAGCCAGCCGCGCGAAGTCAGCCTTCCTCGCGAACATGAGTCACGAGCTGCGGACACCGCTCAATGCGATCCTCGGATTCTCGAAGCTCCTCGAGGAGCGTGTCGGCGCGTCGCTCGAGGAGCGCCAGCGGAGCTGGCTGCGCAACATTCAGACCGCCGGCGCGCATCTGCTCGATCTCATCAACGACGTCCTGGACATCTCGAAGGTCGAGGCGGGGCGCTACGAGATCCGCCCGGAGCAGATCAGCCTGGCCGATCTTGTCGCGCCTGCCATTGCGACGGCGCGCCAGGACGCGGAGGCGCGCGGCTTGGCATTCGCGGCGTCTGAAGTGCCGATGACAGGCGTGTTCGTCGATCCCCTTCGGACCCGGCAGGTCCTGCTCAACCTGCTTTCTAACGCCGTGAAGTTCACCGAGCGCGGAGGACGCGTTCGGCTCGCCATTGGGATCGCGGGCAACGATCTGGAGCTCGTGGTGAGCGACACGGGGATCGGTATCGCCGCTGCCGATCAGCATCGGGTATTCGGCAGTTTTGAGCGCCTCCACGAAGGTCGCTACGAAGCCTCGGGCACCGGCCTGGGCCTCGCGCTTACTAAGCGGATCGTCGAGCTCCAGGGCGGCAGCATCTCCTTCATCAGCGAGGTGGGTGTCGGCACGACATTCACAGTGTCCCTGCCCGGTGCGGTGCACACTGAGATGGCCGGTCCGCGCATCCTCATCGTCGAGGATGATCCAGGCGACGCCGCACTCATCGCCGCGCTAGTTGCGGAAATTCATCTGCCAGTGGAGATCGTCGGCCGCGGCGGCGCCGCTCTGGCGACGGCGCGTCGCGATGCACCCACCGGGGTCGTCCTGGACCTGCGGCTCCCAGACATGCGCGGCGAGGCGGTCCTCGAAGCTCTGCAAGCCGACGGCGCCACGCGCAGCATCCCGGTGATCGTGGTGACCGTCGAGGATGACGAGGGACGCACCCGGCCGCTCGGTGCAGCCGACCACCTCACGAAGCCAATCGATGCGGTCCGGCTACGTCGCTGGCTGAGCCAGGTCGCGGGCGGCGAGCGAGGAGATGGCTGATGCGCATCCTGTTGGTCGAGGACGACCCGCTGAACGTTGAGCTCTTCACCGCGGTGCTCGAGGACGACGGGCACCAGGTGGCGGTCGAGCGCGATGGCGAGACGGGCAAGGCCCGAGCGCTCCGCGATGCCTTCGATCTCCTCATCCTTGACATCCAGCTGCCTCGTCTACGCGGGGACGCCGTGTGCCGCGCGGTGCGCACGGCGGGCCTGACTACGCCCATCATCGGCCTGAGCGCGGAGGCCCTGCCCGAGCAAATCAGCGCGAACGGCGCCGCTGGGTTCGATCTGTACCTGACCAAGCCGATCCAGCCAGCCGAGCTGCGCGCCGCGGTGCGCCAGTACCGACCAGTGGAGAAGCGCACATGACGCTTTCGAAGACCTTCCCGCTGAACAAGCCGACCATCCTCGTGGTGGACGACATCGCCGCGAACCGCGAGCTCTTGGAGGCCCATCTGCTCGATCTCGGCTACGACGTCCGCCAGGCGCACGACGGCGTGGAAGCGATCGAGGCGATCGAGGCCGCCGAGCCGGACCTGGTGCTGCTGGACATCGAGATGCCGCGTCTCGACGGACTGGAGGTCTGCCGCCGGATCAAGGCCCATCCGACCAGGCGGCTCATCCCCGTCGTCCTGATCACCGCGCTGACCGACCGCGAGAGCAGGCTCAAGGGCCTCGAGGCCGGAGCGGACGAGTTCCTGAGCAAGCCCTTCGACGCCAAGGAGCTCTTGATCCGGACCAAGGTCCTGCTGCGGGAGCGGGCGCTCAACAAGCGCCTCGATGCGACCGAGGATGTGCTGCGGGCGATGGCCCGCGCGGTCGAAGCCCGCGACCGCTACACCATCTACCACGCCGAGCGCGTGGCCCTCTACTCGCGCAGTATCGGTCGGGCGCTCCACCTATCTGACGACCGGCTGGAGAGCCTGTACATGGGCGGGATGCTGCACGACCTGGGCAAGATCGCCATCCCCGACGTCGTCTTGCTCAAGCCTGGGCCGCTCGACGAAGAGGAACTCACCCTTATGCGCACCCACGCGGTCGAGGGGGAGAAGATCTGCGGCTCACTGCGCAGCGTCGCGGAGTTTCTGCCGATCCTCCGGCATCACCACGAGCGCTGGGATGGCCAGGGCTACCCAGATCACTTCTACCGCGCGGAGATCCCCCTCGGCGCGCGCATCGCCGCGATCGGCGACTCCTGGGACGCGATGGTCTCGGACCGGCCCTACCGCGAAGGGCTGTCGCTGGCTGAGGCCCGCCAGCGTCTTGCGGATGGCGCCGGCCAGCAGTGGGAGCCCGAGCTCGTGGAGATCTTCACGCAGCTGCTCGACGGCGGACTGATGCGGCAGGTAGACCCCATGCAGGCGTCCGCATGAGGCTGGGGAGTGGGATCTCCGGGCACCCTGGAGACCGATGACCGACATCGCCGGTCTTGTCGGCTTCGTCATCACCTGCTTCGTCGTCGCGGCCGTCGGTGGCGCCGCAACGGCGGGCGCAGTTCGCACGTGGTATCCGACGCTGCGTAAGCCCAGCTGGAACCCGCCCGCTTGGCTGTTCGGCCCGGTCTGGTCGGTCCTCTATCTGATGATGGCCATCGCCGCGTGGTTGGTCTGGCGAGCGCGAGACGCCGGCGATGTGACGATTGCGTTGGGGCTGTTCGGTGTACAGCTGGCATTGAACCTGGCCTGGTCGGTGATCTTCTTCGGGCTCCGGAGGCCGGCGTGGGCCCTGGGCGAGATCGTGCTGCTCTGGATGTCCATCGCGGCCACCATCACGGCGTTCTGGATCCACGCTCCGATCGCTGGGGCGCTGCTTCTCCCGTACCTTGCCTGGGTGACCTTCGCGGGCGCGTTGAACGGTGCGATCTTCCGATCGAACAGGTCGCGCTCGTGACGTTGCCATCTGGGCGCTTGGTGCTAATCGCCGGTGCCACGGGCTATGTCGGCGGGCGGCTGCTCCGCGTGCTGGCCGAACGCGGCGAACGACTGCGCTGTCTCGCGCGGCAACCCGAGGTCCTCCGCGCGAGGGTACCTGCGGGGGTGGAGGTGCTGAAGGGCGACTGCCTCGACGCATCGTCACTCGCGCCGGTGCTGGAAGGCGTGGACGCTGCGTACTACCTCGTGCATTCAATGGGAGCGCACGGAGACTTCGCCGAGCGTGACCGCCAGGCCGCGCGGAACTTTGGTAATGCCGCACGGAAGGCGGGGGTCAGGCGAATCGTGTACCTGGGAGGGCTCGGCGTCGAAGACCCTTCTGGATCCGACCTCTCCGAGCATTTGCGAAGCCGACACGAGACGGGGGCGATCCTGGGCGAAAGCGGAGTGCCTCTCGTCGAGTTCCGTGCATCCGTGATCCTCGGTTCCGGGAGTCTGTCATTCGAGCTCATTCGCGCCCTGACCGAGCGTCTTCCGGTGATGATCTGCCCAAGGTGGGTGGCGACGCCAGCTCAACCGATCGCAGTGGAGGATGTCATTGCGTACCTCGCTGCGGCGCTCGACCTTCCCGAGGCCCCGGGTGTCACGCGCTTCGAGATCGGCGGTGCCGATCGAGTTTCGTACGGGGCAATCATGCGCGAGTATGCGCGCCAGCGTGGGCTGCGTCGGCTCTTGATCCCCGTCCCGGTGCTGACGCCCCGCCTCTCCAGTCTCTGGCTCGGACTCGTGACACCGGTCTACGCCCGCGTGGGCCGCGAGCTGATCGAGGGCATGCGGAATCCGACGGTCGTGCGCGGCACCGCCGCGCTCGAATCGTTCACGATTCGTCCCTTGGGTCTTGCCGATGCGATAGGCCGTGCGCTCGCCTCGGAGGATCGAGAATTTGCCGAGACGCGCTGGTCCGATGCGCTTTCCTCTTCGGGAAGGACCTCGCCCTACGGAGGCATCCGGGTGGGATCGCGGCTGGTGGACTCCCGGATCTGCGAGGTCGCCATTTCGGCCGCCGCGGCGTTTGCTCCGATCCGTCGGATCGGCGGCAGATCGGGTTGGTACTCGGGCGACTGGCTCTGGGGCATCCGCGGGTTCGTTGACCTACTCCTCGGTGGCGTCGGGCTACGCCGAGGGCGTCGCGCTCCAGACGACCTACGGCTCGGAGATGTTCTTGACTTCTGGCGGGTCGAGGCTTTCGAGGATGGGCATCGCCTTCGGCTCGCAGCAGAGATGAAGATGCCGGGACGGGCGTGGCTCGAGTTTGAGGTTTCCGCCAGGGGTGAGGGACGGTCGACGATTCGGCAGACTGCCCTCTTCGACCCTTGGGGTGTCGCGGGCTTGGCGTATTGGTATCTGCTCTATCCGATCCACGCGCTGATCTTCCGGGGAATGCTCCGCGGTATCGCTCGACTCGCGACAGCAGCTGAGGCGCGCGTGCCGCCTTCAGTTGCCATCCCGTAAACCGTCCGCTTCACGCCGAGCTCCTCGACCCGTGCTCGGCGGATAGCACCTCGCTCCTTCCTTGGGCATCGCCTGCTGGTCCCTCTGTACAGCCACGTGTACAGCCACCGGGTCGATATGAGCCGGGACGAGGCGGGACGAGCCGGGACGACGAAATCGGACAACGCTCGGAAACACTCGAAATCGCTAAGGTTCGCGAAGGCCGTACGCCATCTTGAAAATTGCTGAGACGCATTTTCCCTACCGATTGAGATGCAGCGGACGATCGAGGAGGTCGTCCTCATCGTCAGCCGGCGCCGTCGAGATGCGCGTGCGCGCGACCGGCGTGAGCCCGAACTCGCCCGCGAGCTTCAGGTACGTCGCGAAGGCGTCACGCGCGATATGTACCTGCGGCGTGGTCTTGAGCAGCTCGCCGCGACGGTAGACCGGACCGTGCCGATGCAGGAACTCGGTCGCCTCGCGGAACTGCGCGAACGACTCGCACAGCCCGGCGAGGGCACCGGCATCGACCGCAGTGAGCAGTCCCGGGATGTGCCCGAGCTCGCCGACGAGGACGCGCCAGTGGCGCTTGGCGGCCGGACTGAGCCAGCTCGGGCAGCTCGGAAGCAGCGGCCGCGGCTTCGGCTCGTTTTCGCGGAGCGGACGGTGGCCGACGTTGCCCTCGAGCAGCCGGATCGAGGTCGGGGTGGGCTTGCGGCCCTTCATCGGGGGCGCCGCAAAATAGTTCCCAGAATCGCGGGCGTGTGCGTGGGCCGAGAGCGTGCTCTTTCGCCCGTATCCGCGAAACGTTCGACCCACTCCCCCCATCCGTGTCGTGCCACACGCGTCGACACGGTCGCCAACGGGCGCGGTGCCGGGGCGGGGCGGGTACTGCGCCCATCCCGGCCAAGCGCCGCCACAGCGGGGCACACGCGCGGCCTCGCGCCGGTCACGTCGCTGCGACCTCGTCGAGCGTCACGAGCCCGCTGCACAGCGCCGCCCTGAGCATGCCGTCTTCGGCCGCTTCGGCGATGACCCGGGCGCGGTCCGCTGCGAGTGCGGCCCGCACGTCGCGGTAGGCCATCCAGAAGGCCTCCCGCTTGGAGAACCCTTCGCGCAGGGCGAAGCCGATCGTCTGCCCCAGCCAGCGCCGATAGGCCAGCGGCCATTTCGCGATGGTGTCCTCGGCCTCATCCTGCAGCGCGTCGAGCAGCTCGTCACGATGCGCCTTGAGCACGGGCAGCAGTTCATCGAGGGCCTTGGTTGGACAGTTCACGTGGAGCCGCGCGCCGCCTTCGAGCACGACGCCGCGTGCTCTCAGGTCCATAAGCAGGCCGGAGTTCATAGCTCGAGCTCCGCCGTCTCGCGCTTGGGACTGTCTTCTTCCACGAGCGGCCGAACCGACCCTTCATAGCCGTTTGCCTCAGTCACGCCGCACCGCCGCTGGGTGGCGCGGAGACTCCTACGCGCGCGCTCTCCTCCCGGGTGGCGTCGTTCGCGCGTACGCGCCAGGCCTCGGCGACGCCATCGAGATAGCTGGAGACGGCGCGGCCAGTCACGCGCTCGGCGTCTTCGATCTGGCGGATGCGGGTTGCGCTCAGGTGCGCAGCCTCGGCGAGTGCCCGGATCGAGAACCCCGCGAGCTGCCGCTGCCGCCGCAGGTGCGCTCCGCGGACCTCACCGTCCATTGCGGTGATGGTCAGCGAGATGTGCGCTTCGCGACAGTTCCCGTCATGCGCAGTGCCCGTCGTGCGCACGTCTACACCCGTCGCGCTCATCCCGCGCTCTCGATCGCCTCGTCATCCGCGAGGTAGGCACCGGGCCAACTGTCGAGCGCCGCGGCGAGCATCTGATCCTCGATCGGCAGCTCGGCGACGCGCGCCCGGTGCTCCGCGTACTCGGCCGCGATTGACTGATAGGCCTGCCAGAAGGCGGTTTGCGGATCGGCACCGACCCGGAGGCAGTAGGCGATCGTCTGGACCGTCCAGCGCCGGTACGCAAGCGGCCACCCGGCGATCTCGTCCTCGGCCTCGTCGTGCAGGGCGCCGAGGAGCTCGTCCCGCTGGGCCTCGAGGAGCGGCCGCTGCTCGGTGACGACTGCGGCCGGGCCGACGACGCGCAGCTTGGGGCCGCCCGAGAGGCTGAGCCCGCGGGCGCGCAGCTCGGCGAGGCTCATAGCTCGATCGCCATGCTGGCCGCGTGATCGGCGTCGTGCGCGGGGTCGTCGGCCGGGGCCTGCTCTCTTTCCCGCACAGCCCCTATGACCGCAACAGTGCAACTCCCCCCGTTCTCATTGGCGCTTTGGTGCCCGTTCTGGGCGGCCTGTTGCGATGTTGCGGTTGGTGCCGCCGTGGGGGAAAGAGGGAGATAGCGCAAGAACGCGTCGGCGAAGCTGTCGAGCGAGTAGCCGCGTGGCGTCGCCGCGCCGATCCGGAGGACCCGTGGCGCGATGCGGTACGGCCGGAGCAGACGCGCAAGTCCCTGGGGCCCGAGCGGGCGGCCGCGCAGGTCGGCCCAGGGCGACTCCTCGAGCCGCAGGAGCTCGCCGAGCAGCTCCGCGGTGGTCAGCCGGTCCGTGTCGCGCTCGGCGAAGGTGCGGCGAACGTCGCGCAGGAGCACCACGCCCAGCGACTCGTCGTCCACATCGCGCGCGGCGTGCAGCTCGATCGCCGCTCGGCGGGCCGCCGCGGGCCACGAGCCTCCCGCGGCATCAGCGAGTGCGAGGAGCGGCTCCCAGGAGTCCTGCGCGCGGTCGTCAAGCTCGTCGGGTACGGCAGGGTGCGCCTCGCGGAGGGCCTCGAGCAGCATGGCGGTGTGGTGCGCGAGAGAGCCGCGGATCGGCCGGGCGAGCGCTTCTGCGTCACGCTCGCGGAACTTCTCGACCTGCTCGCCCCGCGCGCGGCGCTCCATGCGAATCGGGATCGCCCGGTCGGCGACGGTCGCCGGCAGGTTGCCGATGCCGGCGATGGCCTTGGGGCAGAACACCGTGAACTCGACCAGCGTCATCGTCTTGCCCTCGGGCACCACGCGCGGGACGCTCGTGCCGCGGCGATTGCCGGCGTTGAGGATCGCGCGCAGCCCCTCGTACTCGCCAGCCTTGCGACTGAAGATCGTGTCGGCCTCATCGAGCAGGAGGGTCGGCCGGTCACGGTCGATCTTGCGGAAGAGCACGGCGTCGCTGGGCACGATCGCGCGCCACGGTCGCGCCGCGAGGCAGTGGAGCATGTCGAGGGTCCGGGACTTGCCCGAGCGCATCTCCGCGGCCGTGATCGCGAGAAACGGCGAGCACTCGGCCGCGTCGACCGCGTGGGTGTGCGCCTCCCAGAGCGCGACCGCGATGGCCTGATGCGGGTTCGTGAAGTGGACGTAGCGGCCGTTGAAGGCGTGGGCGGCCTCGAGGGTCGCGCCGAGACTGGCGAAGGCGGGCGGCTCGGGAGGGGCGATGATGGCCACGGCCACCCTGGTCGTCGGCGGCTGCGCAGCCACGTCGGCGGGCTCGGCCTGCGCAAGCAGCGCGGGCAGCGCCTCGGCCGTGCCGCCTGCGGCGAAGTAGTCGACCGCATCGGCGCCGTGCCCCGCCAGCTTGACGCCGGTCGCGCCGGCGGGCGGCGACCAGCGCAGGACGCGCGCAGTGAAACTGAGGCCGTCCCGTTCTTGGCCGACGCGAGCCATGTGGGCGCCGCCTGGCTCATCGTCGTCCGGCCAGAGCGCGACGTCGTGGCCGCGCAAGACTTCGAGCGAAGCACGCGAGGGGGTGCCGGACGCGCCGGTAACGGTCGCGAGCGCGACGAACCCGCGCTCGCGCAGCGCGTCGGCGGCCGGCTCGCCCTCGGTGAGGATGACCGTCACTCCGGCAGGAACGTCCCGGAGCAGCTCGGCGCCATATAAAGGGAGCGACGCGCTGGGGAGGCCGCCGAGGCCCGGCGCGCCGTTTCGCTCCCACCACCGCTTCGGCTTGCCGCGGTCATAGTCGATGCGATGGTGTGTGGCAATGAGCGCGCCGCCCGCGTCGCGGATCTCCCAGGCGCGGCGCCGGACCTCGCGCCTGACGGGATTCGAGGTCGCGCGCGATGGCGGGCGTTCGATGCCGAGCCGGGCCGCGAGGTCGAGGAGGCCACCCTTCGCACCACACACCCGGCAGAGCCAGGCGTGTTTGGTGCGGTTGTATCCGGCACTCGGTCCTGCGTCAGCGTGGCGATGGCGCTCCGGAAAGACGCACGAGAAGTCGATCTCGTCGCCGTGGACGCAGCCGCCACGCGCGAGCAGCGCGGACTCGAGGGTGGCGACGAGACTGGGGTCCGGGGTGAAGGCACTCATCGCGGTCGACCCTCGAGCTCGGCGCGCGCGTGCCGCCGGCGATCGCTCGCATCCTTCACGTTCTCGCGAGGCAGTCGGAACCTCGCAGAGGAGGTAATCGGCGGGCCGCATCGGTCGCACGTCCCGTTGACGAGCCTGACCATCAAACCGTGCGCGCGGAGTGCTCGCGAAGCCAGGTCTCGAGCGCGCTCTTTACAACCAGCACGCGACCGCCGACCCGGACGTGAGGAAAACGATGCGCGGCGATCAGGCCGCGGAGCGTTCGCTCGCTCACGCCACAGGCGTCGGCTGCCTCCGAGACGGATAGCGTCAGGCGCTCGGGCCTGACCTTGTCGGATGCGTTCATTCTTGCCTGCCCCCTCTTCTCTGCGAACCGTTGCCATTGGCGGCAACTGCGTGTAAGGTTCGGCGATGGCACCTGAACAGCGCAACAACCAATTCAGTTCAGACACTGACGTGACCGCGATCGTGGCGCCCTGGCGGGTGCGGGCGAACGATCGTGACGAGCTCCTCCGCTGGTTCCTCGAGGCCGATCTGACATCGGAAGCCTCGGTAGCGCGTCTCCTCGAGCGAACCGGCCGCGACTTCGGGGGCCTTTGTGTGTGGACACTTCCGAACGGGACGGTGCGCTTCTGGGCGCCGCCGGGCCACGCCCAGGACCTACGCGAGGTAAGGCGTCGGGCAGCGAGCTATGAAAAACGCGGGCAGCCTGTCGAGATTCTGGATTCGGCCATGATCCCGCGAGGTAACGAGGGGCCGAACGCTTCGTGGGCCCTACTCGAGCCCGCCTCGCGTTCCGATTTCATCGCCTTCTACGACCGCATCCGTGGCTACCTCCGTGAGGCCGAGCGGTGGTTTGCTGAATGGGAGAAGGGCGCGCCCGCGGCTCAGGCCAGGATCAATGTGAAGCTGTCGACGCTCCTCGATGACGTCCGCGTCGATGCCGCTCTCGCGCCCGACGAGATCGCACTTGAGCGACCCATGCGCCCTGACCTCAGATCGGTCTCGCTGGCCGGCGAGCTCGCTCTTGCGATGTTTCAGCGCATGGTCAGGGCCCGCGAAGTCGTGGTGTGCCCGTCCTGCGGTGAGATCGAGATATTCCCGGACATGCGGCATCGCGAGATTTGCTCGAAGCCGGAGTGTCGAGCTTGGTACCGGGCGAAGTGGATGCGGCAGAAGTACGCGGCCGAGAAGGCCAGAACGGCGAACCAACGCAAGGCGGAAGCCAAGAAAGCGGCAAAGATCACAAAGGCGCGCAAGGGCGCGAGGAAGGCGGTCAAGAAGTGAGCGGCAAGCGAAGCGCCCACCCGGGCTCGGTTTATCGGCGCCTGGACGGCTATTGGGTCGGCGCGGTCAGTCTCGAGAACGGCAAGCGGCAGATCGTGTACGCCAAGACGCAGGGCGATGCGGCGCGAAAGGTTCGCGCGATGGTGAAGGCGCGCGAGGATGGCTTGGTGGTCGCCGGCGGACGCGTCTCGGTCGCCGCCTACCTCGCGAAATGGATCGAGGGCGTCAGCGCCTCGGTACGCGGCTCGACGTTCCGACGCTACGAGCAGCTCGTGCGGGTCCACCTGATCCCGCGGCTCGGTCGCATCCAGCTCGCGAAGCTTGCGCCCGCCGACCTGACCGCGATGTACGCGGCGATGGTCGGTGAGGGCCTCGCGCCGCGCACGGCGGGTCACGCTCACCGGGTACTCGGCCGCGCGCTCCGCGAGGCGGAAGTCTCGGGTCTGATCGTCCGGAACGTCGCACGGCTCGTGCGGCCTCCGCGGGTGCCTCACCAGGAGATGCAGACGCTGAGCGGGGAGCAGGCCCGCACGCTCATCGCGGTGGCAGCGAGCGGCCGGCTCGGCGCGCTCTACGTCGTCGCGCTCGCCTCGGGCGCACGCCTGGGCGAGCTGCTCGCCTTGCGCTGGCAGGACGTCGACCTCGAGCGCGCCGCGATCCGGATCACGCGAAGCCTCACGCGCACCCAGAACGGCATGGAGATCGGCGAAACGAAGACCGCGAGCTCTCGCCGCACCATCCCGATCGGCCGCGCCGCGCTCCTGTCGCTTCGCGCGCACCGGCTCACCCAGGCCGAGGAGCGCCTACGGAACGGACTCGGCAAGGCAGCGGAGGCTGACCTGGTGTTCGCAGACGAGCTCGGCAGGCCGGTCGACGCTCCGCATGTCTCGCACGCCCTGCGCGCCGTGCTCGCTCGCGCCGATCTGCCGCGGATCCGCTTCCACGATCTCCGCCACACGGCGGCGACCTTGCTCCTCGAGGCGGGCCTCCATCCGCGCGTCGTCGCTGAGCGGCTCGGGCACAGCACGCCGGCGCTCGTGCTCAACGTGTACGGTCATGTGACGGAGCGGATGCAGGAGCAGGCGACGGCGGTCCTCGATCGCGTGCTCGGCGGCTGAGTGTCGAGTCCCGTTGCTACATTTCTTGCTACAGACGGGTCCTCGCGCGATGGCCAGTCACACGAAAAGGCCTGTCATCATTGCCTCGGAGGGGTGGCAGAGCGGTCGAATGCGGCGGTCTTGAAAACCGCTGTGGCCTTCGGGTCACCGTGAGTTCGAATCTCACCCCCTCCGCACCCCGCCCCTCCGCACAGGTAGCGCGATGCGGCGAGCTTCGTGGAACCCTACGAGGCTCGCCGCATCGAAAGCAGAGCGGGTCACGGTGCCTCGCGTCGGCCGCGCGATCGGGCCTGCGCGCCGGCGGGAGCTCGGCCCGCCTCGCGTAGCGCGCGTCGCAGCATGAACTCGATCTGGGCGTTGACGCTGCGGAGCTCGTCCGCCGCCCACTTCTGTAGTGCCTCGTGGACCTCCGGATCGAGTCGAAGGAGGAAGGCCCGCTTGTCTCCCACGGCTACGCGTAGAGCGTTCCGGCGTTGACGACCGGCTGCGTGCTCTGCTCGCTGCACAGCACGACGAGCAGGTTGCTCACCATCGCCGCCTTGCGTTCGTCGTCGAGCTCGATGATGTTGCGCGTCGACAGCTGCTCGAGGGCCATCTCGACCATCCCGACCGCGCCCTCGACGATGCGCTGGCGAGCGGCAACGACGGCGCTCGCCTGCTGCCGCCGGAGCATCGCCTGCGCGATCTCCTGCGCGTACGCGAGGTGGCTGAGCCGCGCCTCGATCACCTCGATGCCCGCCTTCGACAGCCGGTCCTGGATCTCACGGCGGAGCGCCTCGGTGATCTCGTCGCTGCTGGTCCGCAGCGAGAGCTGCCCGTCCTGGTGCGCGTCGTACGGGTACGCGGTCGCCAGCTTCCGGACGGCCGCCTCGGTCTGCACTTTCACGAAGTCCTCGTAGCGGTCAACCTGGAACACCGCCTCGGCCGTGTCCGTGACCCGCCAGACGACGATCGCGGCGATCTCGATCGGATTCCCCTCATGGTCGTTCACCTTGAGGTGCGAGCTCTCGAAGTTCCGGATGCGCAGCGAGACGAGCCGGCGAGGGTAGGCGAAGGGGTTCACCCACCAGAAGCCCGCCTCACGGGCGGTCCCCGCATAGCCGCCGAAGAGCTGGAGCACCCGCGCCTCGTTCGGTCCGACCGCGGTGAGGCCGAGGAAGCTGAAGCAGGCGAGGCCCAGCAGTATGGCGGCCGCGAGTGCGCCCCAGGGGTCCCGCTCGATCGCTCGCAGGACGATCGCGGTGGCGCTCGCCAGGGTCAGCGCGATGAGCAGAACGAGGACCGGGATGCCGCTCAGCAGCGAAGCGTTGCGTTCGCGGATCATGTCGCCCTCCAGTACCGCGGATATGATATCGTGATGATATCAGACGCGCTGTGTGTGTGGGCTTGGCTACGCGGCCGCCGTGACGTGCGGCACCGTCGATCTGCGCATGCTCTGCGCGTTGTCGACGTACGGTGGCGCCGACGCGCGCTACCTGAGGATCGGGAACGGCAGCGTGGGCAGCGGCCGCGGGGTCGCGGTCGGGCGTGGCCCGGTGGCGGGCGGGCTCGGCCGCGGACCGGTCGCGGAGGGCGACGCCGACGGCCGCGAGGACGGCGAGGGCGACGGACTGGGACTCGGGCAGGCGCCGTCGAGCCGCAGATCCCACGTATAGCGGCCGTAGGTGTGGCCGCCGGCCATCGCTTCGCGGATCCAGCGGTCGCGATCGGGCTTCCACGCGGCCGGCCCAACCTCCTTGATCTCCATCGAGACCGCCGACACGCCTGCACCGGCGCCGCATCCGGGACCGAACCAGTCGTCGACCTTCCGCGGCTCGGTGCCGCGGACGAAGAGCTCCCTGGAGCTGAACGGGCTCACGCTCGACGGGAGCAATCCGGAGCCCATGCCGCCGTACGCACCCGGAGACACGACCACGTTCGCCTCGACGATGGTGGAGGGTCGCTGCCAGTCGGTCGCGGGGAAGCCGGTCAGGATCTCCTTCATGTAGGTGCGCCAGAGGATCCCCGGACCCAGGGCCGATGAGATCCCGCGCATGCGATCGCCGTTGCTGTTGCCCATCCAGACTCCGGTGACGAGCGTCGGGGTGAAGCCGACGGCGTAGACGTCCTTCAGGTCGTCGGTGGTGCCGGTCTTCAGGCCGGCGGGCCGGCCGATGTTCGTGAAGCTGCCGAACACGAAGTCCCGTTCCGGCTGCGTGGTGTCCTTGAGGATGTCGACCATGACGTACGCCGTGCCGGGATCGACGACCTTCTTCTGCGCGTAGTCCTTGTGCTCCCAGATGACGTTGCCGCGAGCGTCCTCGACCTTGAGGATGAACGTCGGCGCGGTCTGGACGCCGAGGTTGGCGAGCGTGCCGTAGGCGCTCGCCATGTCGAGGAGCTTCACCTCCTTCGCGCCCAGCGTGAGCGAGAGCCCGACTGTGGCAGGGTCGATCGCGGTCGTGATACCCAGGTCGTGCGCGGTCTGGATGGTGTCCTCGATGCCCGAGTACTGCTGGAGGAATTTGATCGCCGGGATGTTCCGTGACTCCCGGACGGCCTGCCGCATCGTCACGGGGCCGTGATATTGAAGGTCGGCGTTCTCCGGCCGGTAGCCGCCGCCGAAGTCGGTGCGGGCGTCGACGACGACCGTGGCCGCGGTCGCCCCCTTCTTGAGCGCGGTGAGGTAGTTGAACATCTTGAAGGAAGATCCCGGCTGCCGCATGCCGATCCCCGCGGCGTCGAACTGCCCCTGCACCTTCGGGTCGGTGCGGGAGTAGTAGTCGACCGAGCCGACGTACGCGAGCACTTCGCCGCTCCGCGTGTCCAGCGAGACGAGCGCGGCGTTGAACACGTTGCTGGAACGCAGCCCCGCGACGCTCTCCCGCACCTGGCGCTCCGCGGCCTCTTGGATGCGCGTGTCGAGCGAGGTGGTGACCTTGAAGCCACCCCGCGTCACGGCGCCCTCGTTACCGCCGAGGATCTCGGTGAGCTGGTTGCGCACCTGGAACACGAAGTGGGGCGCCTCGATCGTGGCGACGTGCGCGCCGATCGTAGCGATCGGCTCCGCTTCGGCGGCGGCGTGCTCCTCGGGCGTGATCTTCCCGATGTCGTCCATCTGCTCCAGCACGTACGACCGCCGGTCCGTCGCGCGCTCCGCATTCTCGACCTTGGACGGGTCGAGGATGGAGGGCGACTGCGGCAGGCCGGCGAGCAGGGCGACCTCGGCGAGCGTCAGCTGCTTGAGGTCGTTCTTGCCGAAGTACGTCGCGGCCGCCGCCTTCACGCCGTAGGCGCCGTTGCCGTAGTAGATCTGGTTGAAGTAGAGCTCGAGGATCTGCTCCTTCGAATAGGTGCGCGTCACGTCGATCGATACGAGCGCCTCGCGGATCTTCCGCGTGACCGAGCTCTCCGCGCCGATGAGCCGGAGCTTCACGAGCTGCTGCGTGATCGTGGAGGCGCCGCCCGTACCGGTGCCGCGCCTGGTGACCTCGGAGAACACCGCTCGGGCGATGCCGAGCAGGTCGACCCCGGGGTTCGTGAAGAAGGAGTGGTCCTCGGCCGCGATCGTGGCATCGATGAGGGACTGCGGGATCTCGGCGTACCGCACGAGGTCGCGCCGCTCCTCCTCGAACCGGTAGAGCAGCTCCTTCCCGTCGCGGTCGTAGACGTTCGTCGACTGCGCGAGCGGAACCTTGCCGATGTCCGCGGCGGATGGCAGGTCGCGCGAGAAATACACGTAGCCGGCAAGCCCGCCCGCGAGCGGCACTGCGACGAACACGATCAGAAGCGCTTTCACCAGCGGCGACCGCACGAGGGCAGGGCGCATACGCGTATCAGATCACGTTCGCGAGGACCCCGATCAGGCGCGCACCGCCTGGCGGCCGAACCCGTCGCGGACCGCGAGCGTGCCGTCGTCGTAGATCGCCTCGCCGCGCAGGAACGTGTATACCGGCACGCCCTGCACCTTCCGGCCCGCGTACGGGGTCCAGCCGCACTTGCTCAGCACGTCGGCGTCGGTGATGGTCATCGCCTTCTTCGGATCGACGAGCACGATGTCGGCGTCGGCACCGATGCGGATCGCGCCCTTGCGGGGGTAGAGGCCGAAGAGCTTGGCCGGCCGGGTCGCGGTCGCGTCGGCCACTCGCTCGTAGGAGAGCTTGCCGGCCGCGACGTCGGTCAGCATCAGCGAGAGGTAGAACTGCGTGGACGGCGTCCCGGTGTGCGCCTTCCAGCCGTCGGTCCAGCCGGGCTCCTTCTCCTCGCGCAGGTGCGGCGCGTGGTCGGTCGCCATGATGTCGACGGTCCCATCCCGGAACCCCGCGTACACCGCCTCCGCGTGGTGCGGCGCGACGTAGTACGAGAGCGCGTACGACCCGAGGCGCTCGATGGTGGCCCAGTCGTTGTCCAGCCAGAAGCACCAGGGGTTGACCTCGGACGAGACGGCCCGCCCGGCGACCTTAGCCGCGCGGAGCATCTCGACGACCCGGCCGGTCTGCGTGTGCAGGAGGTGCAGCCGGACACCGGTCGCCTCTTGGAGGCGCAGCAGCACGCCGACCGCGGTGTCCCAGATGATGCCGTCGTCGTGCGCGTAGGCCTTCGCGTACGCGCGGAAATCCCGCTCGCCGCGTGCCCAGTACTGCTTCTCGATCGAGTCCATGAGCGATTGATCGTGCGGGTGGACCATCAGCGGAAGGCCGGTGGCCTTCACGCGCTGCATGCGCTCGTACAGCGCCCCATGCTCGTGCAGGCCGATGCCCGGCATGTGCGGGTACGACCGGCCGGTGTCGACGACCATGAACAGCTTGAACGCCAGGATCCCGCGCTCGGCGAGCTTGGGGATCTCGTCGATCTGGACGGCGGAGGCGTTGACGTTGTAGTCGATCATCGCGCGCTGCCGGTAGAGGTCGAGCATGCCGTCGAGGTCGGCGGCGGTCGTGGGCGGCGGGCTGACGTTCGGCATCGCGACCGAGACCGTGACGCCGCCGGCGGCGCACTGCCGGCCGATGTGCGCGAGATCCTCCTTGTCGGTGAACCCGGGCTCGCGGTGGTGGGAGTGCATGTCGATCAGACCCGGAAGCGCGACGAGATCGTCGGCCTTGATCTCACGCTTGCCCTTCGGCGCCGCGCCGGCGCCATGGATCGCGGCGATGCGGCCACCTTCGATGCCGATGTCCGCCCGGCGCACGCCGTCCTCGAAGACCACGGTTGCGCCGCGGATCACGATGTCGTGGGTCATGCCTGGGCTCGCGGGGCCGTTGTCGAGCCTCCGATGTGCTGCACGGTCTCCTCCTGCGCGCGGGTCTCGCGGACCTCGACGTTGTCGTCCCGCAGCACGAGGGCTTGGAGCCACTCGACCATCATCGGGATGACCACGCCGGCGTACTGCTTGTAAGCCGCGTAGTGGGTCGTGTTGCGTTGGAGCACCAGCTTCTTCGGTCGCTGGGCCGCCGCGTAGAGCTGCTCGGCGTGATCCGTCGGCGTGACCGCGTCGTCCGCGACGCCGATGACCAAGAGGCCCCGCACGCGACCGGCGACGTCGAGCGGGCGGTACTCGAGGATGCCGTGCGCCGCGCTCAGCGGGACCGCGCTCGGAATGCGTCCGTCGACGTCGGACTTCACGGCGGTCGCCCGGCGCTCGGGCGTCGCCACCATGATCCCCTCGCGCGGGTGCACGGTCGTGCCGGTGCCCGTGGTGGCGCGGGTGCGCCGCTCGGCGTCCACGCTCGCGAGGAACGCGATCCATTCATGCTCTTGACGCATCCGGTGCAGCCAGTCGCGGCCGTCGGCGACGGGCACCTGGCTGATCGTCGCGCGGACGGCCGGTTCGTATCCCGCGACGAGCACGGCATTCCCGCCGCCGGTCCCGCCGCTCCCGAAGATGGCCGCGCGCGCGGGATCCAGGTCGTCCCGCCCGCGCATGTAGGCGAGCGCGTTGCGCCAGTCCTCCAGCTGCCAGGCCGGCGAGATGGTCCCGCGATCGCCTTCGCTCTCGCCGAAGCCGCGGTAATCGAAGATGAGCACCGCGAAGCCAGCGGCGGTGAAGGCCTCGTGGTACGGCTGGTACAGCTTCGCGTCGGCCAGGCCCAGCCATCCCGGTCCCTGGACGACGAACGGCAGGCGGCGCCCTGCGTCCGCGGACGTGTCGGGACGATGGAGGAAGGCGCTCAGGCGCGCGCCCTCGCTGTAGAACGCCACCCGCTCGGTCCTCATGCCGATGCCTCCCGCTCGAGCACTTCGACGAGATCGGCGCAGGCGCGGCGGAGGTGCTCGCCCTGCGCCTGGGCGGCCCGCTCGGCGTCCTTGACGCGGATGCACTCCCTGATCTCGGCGTGATCGTGCAGCGCGCGCTCGACGATCTTCATCACGTGGTAGCGCTGCACGTCGTCGCGGAGACCGAGGACGAGCCGATGGGTCCGCGGACGGTCGGCGTACGCGTAGAGCTCGCTGTAGAACCCGCGACGGGCCCGGCGGCCTGCGGCAGGCTCGTCAACGCGCGCGTCCATCTGCTCGGACATGTCCACGAGCCGCTTGATGTCGGCGGTCCCGAGCGCGCCGACCGCGCGGCGCATGAGCTCCGGCTCGAGGGAGACCCGGAGCTCGTAGATCTCGATGACGTCGGCACGGCTGAGCGAGGCGACCTCGGCGCCGCGCCGCGGCCCGATGTGTACCAGGCCCTCGGCCTCGAGCCGCCGCAGCGCGTCGCGCAGCGGGATCCGGCTCACCCGAAGCTGGTCGGCGAGCTGCTCCTGGAGCAGGCGCTCCCCGGGACGGAGCTCGCCGGAGAGGATCGCGTCCCGCAGCGCCGTGGTGACGACCTCTTCGATGCTGCGGACGTCCGGGCGATCGAGCTGCGGGAGGGCACCGCGGGCGCCCGCGTTGCTGTGTGGCATTGCTCTCCTCAACCGGTCCGCTCCGTATCCTGTCCCCGCTACGTCCCCTCGGACAGCCGCACCGTAGTTTGCCGTAGGGTATCCGGTATACAAAACGGGGTCAAGAATGGAAGGTCGTAGGGGATGACGGTGCGGCGTCCATTCATCGTGCTCATGATCGTGGCGGTCGCGATCACGACGACCAAGGGGACCGCCGAGATCGTGTACCCGCCGTATCTCGCCGGCTTCGGCTACTCGCTGTCGCTCATCGGGATCCTCACCTCGCTCTTCGCGGTGGTGCAGCTCGCGTCCCGCGTGCCGGTCGGGATCGCCTATCGCGCGGAGCGCGCGAAGCGGCAGTTCGCCCTCGCGCTCGTCGCATTCGGCGTCTCGACGTGCGGCTTCGCGTTCGCGAACGGCGAGGCGGTACCGGTCGTCGCGCTCAGCCTGCTCCACGGGTTCGCCTTCGGCAGCGTCGGCACCCTCGGACTGGCCCTGGTGATCGACGTCACCGGCGGCCGCAGGGCCGGCGCGTCGATGGCTTGGTACACCGCCGCGATCTCGGCCGGCTACGCCCTCGGCGCGGTCATCGGCGGATCGCTCGCGGAGGCGATCGGGATCCCGAGCACCCTCGGCCTGATCGGGCTGCTGCCGATCGCGGGCGCGCTCGCCATCCTGGCACTCCCCGCGGTCGAGGGCGCGCCGCTCCCGAGCGACCGAGGGAGCGGGCTGCGCGGGCTTCTCACGGCAGGGGCGAAGCTCGACCGCCGGGTCTGGCTCGCGTTCGTCGTCGTCCTGTACCTGAACTTGCTCTCCGACGGCGTGGACACCTTCTTCCCGGTGTTCGCGCCGACCATCGGCATCTCGCTCGCGCTCGTCGGGCTGCTGCGCGCGTTCAAGAGCGGTGCGGCGATGTTCATCCGCTTCAGCGGGGTGATTCTCCTCCGGGTCGTCGACCACCGGACGGTGACCCTCGTCGCGGTCGTCGCCGCAGCCGCGGCCACTGCGGCCCTGCCCTTCTCCGCGTCGCTCGCCGTGCTGATCCCGATCTTCGTCGTGCTCGGCCTCACCCGCGGGATCCTGCGGGCGACGAGCGCCGCGACCATCGCCGAGCTGCGCAACGAGGGACGTGACGTCGGGCTCGCGTCGGGGGTCTACAACGCGGGTCTCGACATCGGCTCGATCGTCGGACCCACGCTCGGCGGCGCGCTGGCGAGCGTCCTCGGCATCGCGCAGATGTTCCAGGTCGTCGCGGTCATCAGCCTGGCCGGGTGGCTCGCGGTCGCGCTGTCGAGCCCCGCGACGCGCGCCGCGTCGGGCCTCGCGCCACGCTCCCGGGTCCTGCCCGGCACGATCGAGGCGCCCTAGCGCCGCGAACTGTCATACCATTGGTCCAAATTCAGCGGGCGGAGGAGAGCGAAGTGGGTGAGGACGGTCGGACGTTCCTGCGCGGCATCGGCTCGGAGACCTATGGCCTGAGCAAGTTCCGAGACCTGCAGCGGAGCCACCCGCGCGTCCGCCGCGCCGGGACCGTCGTTGACGATGGGACCGTCGGACACTCCGGGGACGCCGATCCCGATCAGTCCAAGACCACCTGGATGCTCGGCCCGGGCGACGACGAGTTCCTCACCCAGTCGCTGCAGGTCCACTTCGTCGAGCTCCTGCCCGGCGGCACGAACTTCGGCCACGGCCACCAGAACGAGGCGCACTTCTACATCCTCGAAGGCAGCGGCTACGAGATCCACGACGGCAAGCGCTACGACTGGGAGAAGGACGACCTCGTCATCGTCCACACCGACAGCAAGCACAAGCACCACAACAAGTCGAAGACCGAGCGCGCCCTCGCGCTCGTGCTCAAGGCGAAGACCTCGTGGATGGTCCTCGGTCTCCTGCAGCAGGGCCGCTCCGGCGCCCTCGCGGACGAGGCTCGCTTCGGGCCGCGCCAGGAGTGGTCGCAGCTCTGGAGCCCCGGCTGGGAATCGAAGAAGAAGGTCATCAAGCCCAGCGACACGCCCTGGGAGACCACCCGCGACGGCAAGGTCCGCGTGATCCTGTCGCCCGCGCGCGGCGACGCCCGGACGCACAGCCTGGACCTCTACCAGCAGGAGATTCCCGGCGGGAGCCGTTCCGGCAAGCACTGGCACATGGCCGACGAGGCCATGTACGTCATCTCGGGCAAGGGCTACAGCCTCCACTGGGACGTCGAGGCCGAGATCGACGACCGCTACTACGCGCGCATCGCCAAGGAGCCGACGCGCTGGGAGTTCTCGACCGGTGACCTGCTCTACGTGCCGCACAACACCGTCCACCAGCACTTCAACGCGGACCCCGCCCAGCCACTCGTGATGCTCTCGGCCCAGAACCGCCTGTACCGGCACCTCGGCTACGACAACCTGGTGCACCTCGAGGACGCGCCGGAGTACCGCGGGGAGGCCAGCCGGGCGGTCACCGCCGCGGGCTGACGCGCCGACGGACGAGCCGCGCCCGCGATTCGCGCTGCCGCGCGGCCTCGCCGCGCTCGGCTACCGCGACTTCGCGCTGTACATGGTCGGCCAGGGCGGCTCGAACCTCGGCAGCCAGATGGAGCAGGTCGCGACGACCTGGGTGCTGTACGAGCTCACCGGTTCGGCAGTGCTGGTCGGCCTGCTCGGCGTGTTCCGCGCCGCCCCGTTCCTGCTGCTGACCCCGTTCGCCGGAGCCCTGGCCGACCGGATCGACCAGCGGCGGCTGCTCCTGGTCACGCAGGCGTGGGGGCTGCTGAACTCGCTCGCCCTCGGGCTGCTCGTCCTGAGCGGCGCCGCGCAGCCGTGGCACTTCTACGCGCAGACCTTCCTGCAGACCGCGATGACGACCTTCGACATCACCGGCCGGCAAGCGATGTTCCCGCGCCTGGTCGCTCGGCGCCACATCCAGGCCGCGGTCACGCTCAACTCCACGGCCGCACGCACGTCCGGGTTCGTCGGTCCGGCGATCGCCGGCTGGCTCATCATCGGCGCCGGGAACGCCGCGCCGTTCCTCGTGAACGCGGCGAGCTTCCTCGTGCTCATTGCGATGCTGCTCCTGATGCGCGACCGCGGCCGGCCGGCGCGGGTGGCCGCGGCCTTCCGCACCGAGGTGCTCGAGGGGCTCCGCTACGTGACCCGCTCCCCGCTCCTTTCGGGGATCCTCAAGCTCGAGGCGAGCGTCGCGCTGTTCAGCGTGAACCCCGTGATCATCGCGATCTTCGCGCGTGAGGTGCTGCACACCGGCGCCGACGGCCTCGGGGTGCTGCTGAGCGCGATGGCCTTCGGCGCGCTGCTCGGCAACGGCCTCCTGCTGTGGTTCGCCTCGGTGCGCCGCAAGGGCCGGCTGATCCTCGCCGGCGGCGCGCTGTACGCGGCCTCCCTGCTCGGCCTGGCCGGGACGTCAACCCTCGCCGCCGCCGCGGCGGTGCTCGTCGTCGCCGGCATGGGGGACTCCGCGATCGCGGCGATGCGCAACGGGGTGCTGCACCTCGGCGCGCGCCCGGCGCTCCGCGGGCGGACCGTCGCGGCGATGGTCCCCGTCCGGCGCGGCCTGCAGCCGCTCTCGCAGACCCAGAGCGGCGCGGTCGCGGGGCTGCTCGGTGCGCCGGTCGCGCTCGCAATCGCGGGCCTGGCGATGCTCGCGGCGGTGGGCTTCGCGGCCGCGCGCGGTACCGCGCTCCGCGGGTTCACGAGCGACGAGGAGACCGTCATCGCGGACGGCGAGGATGCGGTCCCCGCGCCGCGCGCGATCGGGGGCCGCGCCGGTCGGGATACCATCGGCGGCATCCCACGCTGAGCACGGAGGACGGATGAGCGACTTCTACCGCGCCTGGCTCCACGAGAGCGCGAAGCTCGAGGAGCGGATGCGCACGCCGCCGGTCGTCGCCCGCGGCCGGGACCTCGGGTGGATCGAGACACCGCAGGACGCGCGCACGGCGATGCTCATCGGCGAGGCCACCGGCTTCCCGACCCAAGGCACCGCCCTGGTGAAGGCCGAGATCCCCGCCGGCTGGCGCACCGGGAAGCACGTCCACGGCGAGGAGGCCATGCACATCCTCGCCGGCACGGGCTTCAGCGTCGTCGACGGCGCCCGCTACGACTGGAAGCCCGGAACGACGCTCCACATCCCGTACCGGGCCGCCCACCAACACGTGAACACCGGGAGCGGGACAGCGCTGTACCTCTCGGCGCTGACGCAGGACCTCGACTTCTGCGTGAAGCTCGGGCGGCTGGAGCAGCTCGAGGAGAAAGGGCCGGACCGCGGCGAGCTCGCCGTTCGCCACCCCGCCGAGGTCTCGCAGCTCGCCGCCGACGGCCGCCGGATCGCGCTGCACCTGGAGGACGCGATCGACGAGCGCGCGCGCCGCCTCGCCGGACACGCGCATCCGAAGGGGGAGGGCAAGGGCGCCCACCGCCACGCCGGCATCTGGATCCTGATGGGCGGCAGCGAGAGCCCCAGCGACGAGACGAACGGCTTCCGCGCGAAGGCTACGGCGATGACGAACATCTTCGAGGAGGCACCGCGCTCGAGCAGCCACAAGCACGCGCACACCGAGGCGATGCTGTACGTCCTCGAGGGCCGCGGCTACTCGATGATCGACGGCCAGCGGTACGACTGGCAGGAAGGCGACGCCGTCCACGTGCCGCCGCGGATGACCGTGCACGAGCACTTCAACGACTCCGACGCGCGGACCCGCACGCTGCGGATCGAGTTTGGGGTCCGGTTCTTCTACGAGGCGCTTTGGACCGGCTACGAGAAGGTGCAGGACAAGGACAAGCTGGAGAGCTCCAGCCGGGCGTAGCCGGTAGGGAGCGGACCGGTCGCGGCGCAATACAAAGCGCGCGGATTTGTTTACAGTGCGCAAGGTGAAATACAGGGTGGACACGGGAGGGGCAGAGGCGGCACGCCCCGGCGGCGCCGCCGTCGCGGAGGTCGCGACCTACCGCGTCATCCGCCCGCGCGTCCGCCGACAGCGGTCTCCGCTCGCCCGGTCGTACCGGCGCAACGAGCGCACGGTCCTCGGGATCGCCGGGCTCGTGTCGTTCTTCGCGCTGTGGCAGATCGGCGCGATGGTCGGCTGGATCGAGCCCCTCTTCTTCAGCTCGCCGACCGCGATCGTCGCAGCCGCCATCGCCGAGGTCCAGGTCGCGCGGTTCTGGGAAGACGTGCGGTACAGCTTGACCGAGGTGACGGTGGGCTTCGTCATATCGATCGTGCTTGCCGTGCCGCTTGGGATCGTGATCGGCTGGTACCGGCGTGTTTCGTTCACCTTCGACCCTTGGCTGAACTTCTTCAACGCGATCCCGCGCCCCGCGCTCATCCCGCTCGTCGTCATGTGGGTCGGGCTCGGGATCGACATGAAGATCATCATCGTCTTCATCGGGGGCTTCTTCTCCATCCTCGTGCCGACCGTCGAAGGGGTCCGCACCGTCGATCGCCAGTTCCTCGACGTCGCGCGCAGCTTCCGGGCCTCGACCCGCTGGCTGTTCATTTCCGTCGTCATCCCGGCGACGGTCCCGTTCATCGCTACCGGCGTTCGGCTCGCGCTCGGTAGGCTCCTCATCGGCGTGGTCGTGGCGGAGCTCTACGCGCAGACGCAGGGCATCGGGGTCTTGATCGCGAGGTCCGCAGAGTCGCTCGCCAGCGACCGGATGCTGTTCGGGATCCTGCTGTTCACCCTGATGGGTGTGGCCACCACCGAGACGGCCAGCCGGATCGAACGGTATCTGCAGCGTTGGCGCCCGAGCATGAACTTGGAAGAGGGGCAGTAGTGGTTGATACGGAATTCGCGCTGAGCGCGCGCGGCGTGCGCATGGAGTACCGCGACCGGAGTTCCGACGTGTCGCTCGTCGCGATCGAGCGGATGGACCTCGACGTCGCCGACGGCGAGTTCGTCAGCCTTCTGGGACCGAGCGGCTGCGGCAAGTCGACGTTCTTGAAGATCGTGAACGGCCTGCTGCTGTCCACCGCGGGAGACATCAGGGTCCGCAGCCTCGGCAAGGCTCGCGAGGACGCGATGGTGTTTCAGGACGCCGCGCTCTTCCCGTGGTTCTCGGTCCTGGACAACGTCGCGTACGGGCTCGTGTGCGCCGGGGTCTCGCGGGCAGAGGCGCGCAGTCGTGCCATGCCGTTCATCGATCTCGTGGGCTTGAGCGGCTTCGAGGGCAAGTACCCGTACCAGCTCTCAGGCGGCATGCAGCAGCGTGCCAATCTCGCCCGTGCGCTGACCGTTGACGCGGCGATCCTGCTGATGGATGAGCCGTTCGCTTCGCTGGACGCCCAGACGCGCGAGGCCATGCAGGCGGAACTGCTGCGCATCTGGAGCGCCGCCAAGAAGACGGTCATCTTCGTGACCCACCAGATCGACGAAGCCGTGTACCTCTCCGACCGCGTCATCGTCATGTCGGCCCGACCCGGCCGGGTGCTCGCCGACATCCGCGTCGAGCTCCCGCGCCCCCGCAGCCTCGACGTCAAGCGGACCCCGCTGTTCGCCACCTACGAGGAGCAGATCTCGAAGCTCATCGCGAGCCAGCACCAGCACCTGGGCCTCGGCTCGCAGCGGGACGAGGCCTGAGCCGTGGCGACCGCACCCGCACCCTCAGGTCGGACCGGCCCCCTCGGATCCCTCCGGGTAGCGCGGCTTGGAGGCGCGAACGAGCGGCTCCTCTACGGTCTGATCGGATTCGTGCTGTTCACCGGCATCTGGGAGACGGCCGCGAACGCCGGCCTGTTCCGCAGGTCGCTGCTCAGCTCCCCATCGCTCATCTGGAACGCGGCCGTCGCCGACTTCAGCTCTGGAGCGATCTGGCCGCATCTCTCGGTGAGCCTGTCGGAGTTCGCCATTGGATTCGTGGTGGCCCTCGCGATCGGCATCCCGCTCGGCCTCGTGATCGGCATGTTCCGGCGGGTGGATTACTTCGTGAGCGTCCTGCTGTTCGGCATCTACGCGACACCGAAGGCCGCCGTGGCGCCCCTGATCATCCTGGTTGCGGGCATCGGCATGGAGTCCAAGGTCATCCTGGTGTTCCTGCTCACGTTCTTCTCCGTGGTCGTGAGCACGATGGCGGGTGTGCACGCCGTCGCCGAGCGGCACACCGAGATCGCGCGGAGCTTCGGCGCGTCGCGCTGGCTGACCTTCCGCTCCGTCGTGCTGCCGAGCACGGTCCCGTTCGTCCTGACCGGCATCAGGATCGCCACGGGACGGGCGCTGGTGGGCGTGGTGGTCGCCGAGGAGCTGGCCGCCAGCGCAGGCATCGGGTTCTACATCGAGTTCTTCGGCACCTTCCTGGACACGGCCAGGGTCATGCTGGGCGTCGTGCTCCTGGGTACGTTCGGCATCGTCCTCGGCGAGCTCGTCCGGAGGATCGAGAAGCGGTTCGAGGTCTGGCGCCCCGAGAACCGCTGAGCCCGAGCTCCCTCGTTCACTTGCTCTCTCGCCGCCGCACGGGCCGATCGGTCACGGTGTCGGCCGTCGCCCGGTCGCTTGCCGCGGGGCTGCGCAGGTAGCGCCGGATCAGGATGGCAACGCGGCGGTAGTGGCTCGCGAGCAGGGCGGCCGCGCCGTCGGCGTCGCCGGCTCGGATCGCCTCGAAGAACCGCCCGTGGTGCTCGGGGGCGTGCTGGAGGGTCGGCCAGCGGAGCGACCGCGCGATCTCCTGCCGCAGTCGCCAGATCAGGCCCACGAGTCGCGGCTGCCCGGTGATCGAGTAGAGATGGCTGTAGAAGCGCTCGCGCTCGGCGAGCTGCTGGTCGCCGGACTCCGCGGCGACCATCCGTGCGTACAGCTCCTCCAGGAGGTGGAGGTCCTCATCGGTCATCAGGGGCACCGCGAGCCGCACGGCGTGGCTCTCGAGCAGGATGCGGAGGTCGTACACCTCCTCGATGTCGTCCGCATCGAGCTCCGTGACGGTGAAGCCGCGACGCGGCATCGAGCTGACGAGACCCTCGTACTCGAGCGCCCGGAGCGCCTCGCGCACCGGTATCCGGCTGGTGCGGAACAGCTCCGCGAGCTTCTCCTGCCGAAGCCGCGTGCCGGGCGGAAGTGCCGCGCTGAGGATCGCCTCGCGCAGCGCGGTGAGCACGAGGTCCTGGGCCGTCAGGTCCTTCGCGGCGTTCGTCGCGATGATCCGGTCGAGGAGCGCCTTCCGAGCCTCCGACGTGGCCTGACCGATCGGCGTGACGCTCTTGCTCATCCTCGACCCTCCACCCGTACCGCGGAACGGCGGCCCGTGAAGCGCTCCACCCGGTGGGTCGCTCCGCGCCCGCTAGATTGTATGCAAGGACGTTGAGAGAGACGCGACGGATCGATCCGATGGACGCAATGCGAGGATCGAGCTGAGCGGACGCTTCGTCGCAGCGCGGCTCGGCCCATTCGGACACCGGGCGTTCGCCGTGTACTGGGCGGGCGGGATGCTCTCGAGCGTCGGGAGCTGGCTGCAGAACGTGGCCGGCTCCGTCTTCGTGTACGAGCGCACCGGGTCGGCGTTCGCCGTCGGACTCCTGAACTTCGCGACCTTCCTCCCGATCCTGCTGTTCTCCGTCACCGGTGGCGTCCTGTCGGATCGCTTCGACCGCCGGACCATCGTCGTCGCGACCCAGACGGCGTCGCTCGTCGTCGCCTCCGCGCTCGCCCTCGCCACCGCGACCGGGGGCGCGACCGAGCTCCAGGTGGTCGCGACCGCCTTCGCGCTGCAGACGTCCTGGAGCATCGCGAAGCCGGCGCTGACGGCGATGCTGCCCGCCCTCGTACCGCGCGCGCAGCTGAACGAGGCGGTCGGTCTGAACACGCTGCAGTTCATCGCCGGCCAGATCGGCGGACCGATCCTCGCGACCGTCATCCTCGCGACCGGCGGATTCGCGTGGGCATTCACGATCAACGCGGCGACGTTCGTCGGACCGATCCTCGCGATGGCGTATCTCTACCGCCGCGCGCTCGGACGCGGCGTGTCGCGCGACACCCTGCGCGCCGGACCGGGACCGGCTCGCGAGGGGCTCGGCGCCTACGTGCGGACGCAGCCCTGGGTCGTGTCGGCGCTGCTGGCGGTCGTGTCCACGAGCGCGATCGTCGAGATCGTCCGCACGACCGCACCGGTCCTCGTGTCGCAGCGCTTGGGCGCGCCGAGCACCGACGCGGGTCTCGTCATCGCGGCGCAGAGCGCCGGGTCCGCGCTCGGGCTTCTCGCGTTCATCCCGCTCCGCCGCTGGGACATCTCGCGGCGTATCCCGGCGGTCGGGCTCGCGCTGCAGGCCGCGGGCCTCGGCGCGGTGAGCGTCGCCACGACGCTGCCGGTCGCCGCGGTCGGCGTTGCCGCGATCGGCATGGGCTTCTCGCTCTGTTTCCCCATCCTGACCGGCGCGCTCCAGAGCGAGGTCCCCGACGCCATGCGCGGTCGTCTGATGTCGATCCACCAGATGGCCCATCTGGGGAACCGTCCATTCACGGCGCTCGCCGCGGGCGCGATCGCCGCGGGCTTCGGCGTGCCGGCGGCGTGCCTCGCCGGCCTGGCCCTGGTGCCGCTCGGACTCGCCGCGCTGCGCGCCACCTGGCGCGGGCTCGACGCCACCGGCGCGCCCGAGCCCGCGGTGGCCCGGCCGGTCTGATGCCGGACCCGCGCGCCGATCGGTTCACGCGCCGGCGGCTCTCCCCGGTACGGCTCCCCGCACGCGTCAGTGCGTAGCGGTCCACTCCAGGAGGATCTCGGCCGTTCGCTCCGGCATCTGCCAGAAGTAGCCGTGCGCGGCGCCCTCGATCACGCGGAGCGTCGCATTGGGCAGGTGCGCCATCAGGAACCCCGACTGCTCGGTGTGCAGGCCGGTGCCCATCGCCGCCGTGTCGCGGTCGCCGACCACCACGAGTACCGGCAGCGCGAGCTCGCTCAGGCGCTCGGCGGTCTGGTGCTCCTGCCGCGCGACGACGTGCTTGAGGTAGCTCTCGAGGTCCGGACGGTGCCTCCAGAACGCGTCGACGAGCCACTGGACGCGCTCCGGGTGCGCTTCGGCGAACTCCGGCGTGAAGAACGTCTCGCGAATGTGGTCGGTCATGTAGCGCTCGTACCCGAGCTCGATCATCTCCTTGGCGGCGCGCAGCGGGACACCGCGGGTCACGGGCCGGTCGGCCCGGAACTGTCCCGGGCCGGTCGCCGCGAGGATGAGCGTCCGCAGGCGCCCCGGCCTGTCGAGGCCCATCCACTGCGCGACGCGGCCGCCCATCGAGTGTCCGAGGACGTGCGCCGCCCCGAGCCCGAGCGCGTCCATCAGGGCCAGGGCGTCACGGGCGAAGAGCCGCGTCGAGTAGGGCTCGACCGACGGCGGGGTCGCACCGGTGCCGCGGTGGTCGAACGTGAGCACGGCGTGCCGGCCGGCCAGGCGATCGACGAAGTCCGGCGGCCAGGTCGCGCTCGGATAGCCGGTGCCGGCCACGAGCACCACCGGGATGCCCCGGCCGCGGAGCTCGTAGGCGATCGGCCGGCCACCGACCGTGATGGTGCGAGCCGTCATCGCATCTGACCCGGCGCGGATTGTAGACGATGTGGCCCGGTTCGAGTACATTCCCGGTGCGTGTCCTGGGGCACACGTATGCCCGGATGGACGAAGGGGTGAGGAGCGATGCTCTCGACGCTTAGGCATGTCAAGTTGCTCGGGACGGTCATGGCGATCTGCGTTGCTGTCGCGGCCTGCGGTGGAGGGGCTGCCGCGCCCAGCGCGGCGCCGGCGACGGGAGCAGTCGCGCCCGCGGCGGCGAGCCCGACGGCGCCCGCCGGTGCGCTGCCCGCGCCGGAGCTCACGAAGATCCGGATCGGGCTCAGCGCGGGGAGCGAGCCGGTGCAGTTCGCGGAGAAGCTCGCTGACTACATGGGTATCTACAAGAAGTACGGGATCACCACGGTCGAGATCACCGGGTTCGAGGGCGACGGCAAGGTGCTCCAGGCGCTCATCGCGGGCCAGCTCGATATGTTCGTCGGCGGCACCTCCTCGGCCATCAACTCGATGGTCACGGAGACGCCGCTCAAGGTCATCTCGATGAACAGCGTGATCCTCGACGACGTGCTGGTCTGTCAGAAGGACATCAAGACCGCGGCCGACGTCAAGGGGAAGGCGATCGCGATCAGCACGTTCGGTGGCACCTCGCACGGGTCGGCCCTCATCGTCATCAAGGGGCTCGGGCTGACGACGAAGGACGTCACGATCCAGCAGGTCGGTGGCGAGGGCACGCGCATCGCCGCGCTCAAGGGCGGCTCGGTCCCGTGCGGGCTGGTAGGGACCGACAACGCGAAGGTGCTCACGGCGAGCGGCTTCAACGCCGTCTACGACGAGTCGACGTCGAAGGTCCAGTGGGGCCGGAGCGGCCTCATGGCGCGCACCGACTTCATCGCGAAGAACCCGAACACCGTGCTCGTCGTGGTGGCAGCGGCGCTCGAGGCGCAGAACCTGATGTGGACCGACACGGCGAACGCCGCCGCGAAGTACGCCGAGTTCTCGCAGAAGAAGCCGGACGAGGCCAAGACGCTCGTGGAGGGCTTCAAGGCCTACGGGGATCGTTCGATGCGCTTCACCGAGGAGGCCCTCGTCATGCCGCGTGACGTCATCGCGGCGGTGAATCCGGCCATGGCGAACGTCGACATCAGCAAGACGTACGACCTGAGCTTCCTCAAGAAGCTCGAGGACATCGGCTTCTACAAGAAGATCGGCGCACCGACCAACTAGCGCACGCGCGATAGCGAGTGCCGCGGATGCCCCCGCGAAGCATGGCGGCGGGGGCATCCGCGTCCTCTTGGGTCGGCGCGGTCAAGTGAAGAGTTAGGGAGATCGGTGAGATGGCGACTCGTTTTGGCCTGCTCGTGCCGCACTTCGGCGAAGAGGCGGATCAGGACCTGCTCATCGAAGGCGCCCGGCTCGCCGATCGCCTCGGCTTCGATTCGCTGTGGGTGCGCGACCACCTCGTCTTCCACCCGCACGGCATGGAAGGGACCGACCGCACGTTCATCGAGCCGTTCGTCACGCTCACGTACCTCGCGGCGGTCACCGAGCGTATCGGTCTCGGCGCGGCGACGATCATCCCCTTCCGGAATCCGCTGCACATGGCCTACAGCGTCGCCTCGATGTCTTGGATGACCCGGCGGAAGTTCGACCTCGGCATCGGCTCGGGCAACTTCCAGCACGAGTTCGAGGTCATCGGCCAGGGCGCGGTCGACCGGCCGGCGATGATGCGCGAGCAGGTCCTCATCGCGCGCAAGCTCTGGGCGGGCGAGTCGGTCGAGTGGCACAGCGATCTGTACAGCTTCAGCGACGTGGACCTGAAGCCCCGTCCAGTGCACCCGGTACCCGTCTGGTGGGGCGGCGCGACGCCGGCGTCGGCGCGTCTCGCGGTCGAGTTCTGCGAGGGCTGGCTCCCCGGCCGGATCACCTTCCCGACCTACGAGGAACGGGTGAGGAAGATCAGGCAGACGTGCGCCAAGCAGGGGAAGCCGATGATCATGATCGGCGCCGTGCCGGTGACGAGCATCGACATCACCACGAAGGCCGCCGTCGAGCGGATGAACGTGCCCGGCCTGATCAAGAACGCCAACGCCCAGAAGTTCTGGCTGAAACCCGAGTCCGGTGAGTTCACCACGATCGAGGAGCTCGACGGGTCGATCCTCGCCGGCACACCGGACGACGTCGTCCGCGGCGTCCAGCGCTACCAGGAGATCGGCTGCGATCTGCTGGTGTTCGACTTCCGGATGCGGTTCCCCGAGTGGCTCGCGCAGATCGAGACGCTCGCGCGCGACGTCCTGCCGCGCGTGTCGGGGCGCGAGCCCGCGTTGAAGCCGGCGTAGCCGTGAAGACGACCACGACGACGCAGGTCACGCACTACGAGGTCCAGAAGAAGCGTCGCGAGTCGCTGCTCGACGAGTGGAAGCGGTACCACAAGTCGGTCGTCAAGCGGAGCACGGTCGTGATGCACGACGTTCCGAGCCGACGGATGCGCAGCGGCGTGTACGCCGGCTTCGACGGCGACCGGCCGACGAAGAACCTGGACGCGACGCTCCACGAGATCGCGCCGCACGCCACGACCACGATCCACCGCCACTCCTGGGACGCCATCGAGTTCATCGAGGCGGGCAGCGGCTGGACCGAGATCGACGGGCAGCGCCTCGACTGGCGGCCGTGGGACACCCTGCACCTGCCGAGCTGGGCCTGGCACCGGCACGGGAACGACGGTGACGCGCCCGCGGTGTTCCACACCTGGAGCGTGCAGCCGATGCTGGAGCAGTTCGGCGTCGCGCTGCTCGAGGACGGCGGCGACACGCCGGTCGCCGAGCTGGCGCCGCGACCGCGCCAGATCACGCCGATCGTGGGCAGCGACCCGCTCGCCCGCCGGACCCAGCGCCTCGCGCAGCAGTGGGCCGGCACGGAGTCGGCCCGCCTCATCACGCGGTTCGACGACGTCCGTGGACTGATCACGAAGCGCGGCGCCCGAAGCCTGTTCCTCGTCGACAAGTCGATCGGCTACCACACCGCGGGTCTGAGCGCGGTGATGCACGAGCTCGCCCCGGGGCTCTACCAGTCCCGTCACCGGCACGGTGGCGAAGCGTGGCTCTACGTCGTCTCGGGCCGCGGCCACAGCGAGGTGGACGGCGAGAACCACTCGTGGGAGGCCGGCGACCTCATCGTCATCGACCACTGGGCTTGGCACCAGCACTTCAACGACGACACGCGGAAGACCGCGCGCCTCATCCGGGTCCACAACTTCGACGCGCTCTACGACATGATGCGGATCCTGCTCGACCCGCTGAACCTGTTCGAGGAGCTGCCCGAGCTCGATGCCCCGGATCTGTCGGGGGTGGTCTGGCCCGATCACTTCGACGGGCGGCCCGGGGCCTAGCGATGCCCGCCGTCCAGGTGCCGCCGGGGACCCCGGGGATCGTCTCCATCACCGAGCTTCCCGACCCGGACTGGCGGGACCGGTGGGACCGGATCTTCGTCGCCGCCGAGCTGAAGGAACGTCTCCTCAGCTACGTGCTGTTCTCCCTGCGGCACCGGGGCACGGTCAGCGCGGTCGGCCTTCCGATCCACGGGCTGGTCGTCCTCGCCGGCCCGCCGGGGACCGGCAAGACGACGCTCGCCGGCGGGCTCGCCGACCAGGCCGCGCGACAGCTCGGCGAGACGATCCTGTTCGCCGAGATCGACCCGCATTCATTCCCCAGCCAGATGCTCGGCGAGAGCCAGCGCGGCGTCGCGCGGCTGTTCGAGCGCACGCTGCCCGATCTGGCGCGCCGCGGGCGGCCGACCATCGTCCTGCTGGACGAGGTCGAGTCGCTGGCGGTGAGCAGGGCCGGTGCGTCGCTGGAGACGAACCCCGTGGACGTCCACCGCGCCACGGACGCCGTCCTCGCGGGCGTCGACCACGTCGCGCGCACCTGCCCGAACGTCACCTTCGTGGCCACGACGAACCACTCGGCCGGCGTCGACGTCGCGTTCCTCTCCCGCGCCGACCTGATCGAGCACATCGGTCTGCCCGGACCCGAGGCGGTCGTCCGTATCCTGCGGGACACCCTCGGCGAGCTCGTCCCGGCCGATCGCATCGACGAGGCCGCCCTCCGCGCGCTCGCGATCGACTGCGCCGACCGCGCCCTCGACGCCCGGCAGGTGCGCAAGCTCGTCCTTCGGGCGGTGTGCGCGAGCCGCGAGCTCGCGCTCGCGCCGGACCGGCTCAGCGTCGCGGACGTCGCCGCGGCGCTGCGCGCCGAGTGAGCGCCACGGTCGCGGCGGAGGAGGCGGTCGCCGGCGCGCCGCCGTCGATCGCCCGGGAATCGTTCCTGCTCGCGGGCTCGCTCTTCCTCATCGTCGCGACGACGAACATCATGACCCCGCTCCTGCCCGACATCCGCAATGACTTCGGCGTGAGCATCGCCACCGCCGGCGTGATCGTCGGCTCGTACGGCCTGGCGCGGCTGCTGACCGACCTGCCCGCCGGTCTCGTGGCGGACCGGATCGGGCACGGGCGGATCAGCCTCGCCGCCCTCGCGCTGCTGGTCGCCTCCTGCTTGGTCGGACTGAACGCGAGCTCCGTCGAGCTCCTGATCCTCGCGCGCGTGGCGTCCGGCATCTCGGTGGCGATCCTGGCCACCGTGATCCTGTCGTCGCTCAGCGCGACGGCGACGCCCAGCAATCGCGGCAAGGTGATGAGCCTCTTCCACGTGGCGAACAACGTGGGGATCGCGGTCTACCCGCTGGTGGGCGGCCTCGTCGGTGCCACGCTCGGCTGGCGGGCGACGTTCCTCGTCACGCTGGTGCTCGCGCTCGTGGCGGGCGCGATCCTGCTGCCGGTGCTCCTCCGGGTCGACCCGCGGCGCGCGGGCGCGGCCAAGCGCTCGGCCGGGGCCGGAGCGCGCGTCCTGCACGGGCGCGAGCGCGCGATCGCGATCGCGGCGACCAACGTCGGCGTGGTCGCCAACATGATCAACCGCCACGGCTTCCGGAACACGATCCTGCCGCTGTATGCGGCCACGTCCCTCGGCCTCGGCGGCATCTCGATCGCGACGGCGATCGCGCTGATGTCCGTCACCGGGCTGCTCGTCGCGACGCCCGGCGGCATGCTCGGCGACAGGATCGGGCGACGCCGCATCATCACCGCCGGCCTCGCGGCCCTCGCCGCCGGTGACCTGGTCTTCCTGCTGACGGGCGACCTCGTCACGTTCCTCCTGGCGGCGGGGCTCATCGGGTTCGGCGACTTCTTCTCGAGCTCGCAGACCGCGCTGCTCTCCGAGATCGTCCCGCCGGACCTCCGCACGAAGGTCCTCGGCAGCTACCGGTTCTCCGCCGATCTCGGGGCGTTCGTCGGTCCGGTCCTCCTGGCGGCGGTGATGGACCTCGTGAACGCGCAGGCGGCCATCGTCCTCGCGGCCGCCGTGCTGCTGACCGCGTCGCTCGTCGCGCGAGTCGGCGTCCCGCGGACCGTTGACCGTTGACGCGCCACACCGAGCCGACCAGCCGGTGCACCGGGAGGAGCCGCCGATGACCCCTGATGACGTCGTCGCCCGCATCGATCCGCAGGAGGTCGTCGCGCTCGCGCTCGCGCTCGGCAACATCGACAGCCCGACCGGGAGCGAAGGCCCGGCCGGCCAGTTCGTGTACGACTGGCTCGAGCAGAGCGGCTTCGCACCGCGGAAGCTCGCCCTCATCCCGGAGCGCTTCAACGTCGCGGCCTGGCTGAGCGGATCGGGCGGCGGCTACAGCCTCATCTACAACGCGCACCTGGACACGACGCTCCGGCGGGATGCGGTGTGGTCCGCGCGCGAGCCGAACGATCCGCTGTACCACTCCGCCTGGGTGGACGGCGAGGACATCTACGGCGACGGCATCGTGAATGACAAGGGGCCGATGGCCGCGTTCCTCGTCGCCGCGAAGGCGATCAAGGGGTCGGGCTTCCCGCTCAAGGGGGACCTCATCGTCAGCGCCGCGGCCGGCGAGATCTCGCGCGAGCCGATCGAGGAGTGGCAGGGTCCGCTGTACCTCTCGAAGGACCTCGGCGTCCGGTTCATGGTGACCCACGGCGTGGTCGCCGACTACGCGATCGTGGCCGAGGGCACCGGTTTCGGCATCGTCGGCGTCGAGCCGGGCAAGGCCCATTTCAAGGTGACCGTCCACACCGACGGGCCGCGGTACTACACGCCATACCTGCCGCGCCCCACCGGGCTCGCCGACGCGCCGAACGCCATCGTCCGGGCCGCCGCGGTCATCGCCGCGTTCGAAGCGTGGGCTTACGCGTACCAGCAGCGGAACACCTACCGCGGTCCGACCGGGACGATCGTCCCGAAGGCGAGCGTCAACGCCATCCGGTCGGGCTATCCGTACAACCTGACGAGCGCGCCACAGGTCTGCTCCTTCTACGTTGACACGCGGATCCTCCCCGGGGCCAACCCGGTCGACGTGCGTGACGAGCTGCGCGGCGTCCTGCGCGCGGCCGGCGTCGAGGGCACGGTCGAGCTGTTCCTCTACCGGCCGGGCTTCGAGGCGAAGGGCGCGGAGCGGCTCATCGAGACCGTGCGGCGCTGCCATGGCCAGACCTTCGACACGCCGCCGGCCATCGTCGGCGATCCGGTCACCAGCATGTGGCGGGACACCAACGCGTTCAACGAGCTGGGCATCCCGGCGATCAGCTACGCCCCGCGGGCCGCGAGCCACGCCGCGAAGAAGTCGTTCAAGGTGAAGGACCTCACCGACGCGGCCGTGGTCTATGCGCGTATCGCGATGGACCTCTGCAACCAGGACCGCCCGGCCGCCGTGCCGCTCGGCGCGCACCTGAACCGGGACATCGCCGCGTCGGTCACGGCGGGGCGGGAGACCGCCGCCGGCTAGGGTTCCGCGAAGGCGACGCCGTGACGGAGTGCCGGATGGTCTGGGACGGCCGTGGGGACCGCCACCGGCTAGCGCTCCGAGAAGACGAGGCTCTTCACGACGACCGGCACGACCGCCCGCTCCGGCACCACCGCGCCGATGTCGATGAAGTCGAGGTCGGAGAGCGCGATCTGGTCGACGCACACGAGCGGGACCTCGAGGCGCAGCTCGCTCTCGAGGATCTGCCCGACGATGCCGGCGACGTCTGCGTCCAGCACGACCACGAGCGGACGGCCTGGCCGGAGCCGGCCGCGCGTGCCCTCGGCAATGCCGGCGCACAGCGCGCGGAGCGCGGCGTACGCCGACCCGTGCCGCCAGCGGATCGCGAGCGCGAAGGTCCCGTCCTCGCGGTCGAGGCGCGTGATCCCGCGCCGGATCTCGCCGGCGATCGCCTCGGCGTCCGCGGCGTCTGGACGGACCGCGACCGCCGCGAGATTCCGCAGCGGCAGGAGCTCCGGGTCGGAGAGGAACAGCGTGTCGCCGCTGACCTGGACGGTGTACTGCGACGCACCGATGCAGGTCGCGCGGATCGCTTCCACTGGCTGGAGGACCGTGAAGCCGGACGTGCGGCGCACGATGGCCCGACCGAGCAGGCGGCCGAGATCGCCGAACTCGGCGTCCTGCCAGCCGTAGACGTACTCGCCGACGCCGCCCGAGAACATCAGGACCGGGAACGGGCCTCGGGCCACGAGCGGGTCGGTGAGCCAGAGCGCCGGATCGTCGAGCGGCCGGCCTGCCGGCACGCGGAGGGCCAGATCCGCGATCCGCTCGGCGACGGCCTCGAGCGCCCGCTCGTCCCGCCGATCGCCCGCCGTGATCCGCACGCCCGCCTCGGCCGCTACCCGCGCTCCGGCGCGCGTCGCCGTCCGGATCGTGCCGGCCGCGTCCGCCGGGTCCCAGGAGAAGAGGCGCGCCCCGAGGTCCAGCGCCGCGGTCTCCAGGACGCGCCCGTCGCGGCACACCGCGAGCTTCGTCGTGCCGCCGCCGACATCGACGTTCAGCACCAGCGGCGTGGCCGGCGAGCGGGACATGCGGACGGCGCCGGATCCGTGCGCGGCCAGCAGGCTCTCGAGGTGGTGGCCGGCCGTGGCGCACACGAACGTGCCGGCCTGGCCGCTGAACAGCGCGACGATGGCGCCGGCGTTCTGCTGCCGGGCGGCCTCGCCGGTGGTGATGACGGCGCCGGTATCGACGTCCTCGGGAGCCCAGCCCGCCTCGGCGTAGGAGCGCTCGATGAACGCCCCGAGGGCTTCGGTGTCGATACGCCGCCCGGAGGCGTACGGCGTGAGCGTCACGTCGGACCGGTGGGCGACGTGCCGCTCGACGACGCCGTAGGCGCTCGAGAGCAGGATCCCCTGCCGCTCGAGCACGATCTCCGAGAAGATCAGGTGCGAGGTCGTCGTCCCGATGTCGATGCCGACCGTCCGCAGGCGCAGCCGCTCGGTGGCCACGTTGCCTTCGTGGCCACCGTGGTCGTGACCGTGGTGCGCGTGCGCCTGGGTCAGCGGATCGAACCCTTCCTCTCGGCGGTCGGCTTCGCCCTGGCGGCCTCTCGCCGCGGGCGCCCTAAACGCGGACTTTGAACGCGTCCATCTTCACCGGGACCCCGCTCGCGGCGCACCGCTCGAGGTACAGGCGGTGGATCTTCGGGTCCTGATCCTCGTACTCGATCTGGTTCCCGCCCTGGCTCACGTCCTGGTCCACGCCCTGGTTGTCCAGGTACTTCGCGAGCTTCCACTTGTTCCCGCCCCAGCGGATGGCGAGGTAGCGCGCCGGCTCCTTGCCGGTGACGAAGTGCTGGTGCCACCAGAGCCCCGGGGGCACGAAGAGCGCGCCGGCCTTCCACTGGACCTCGGTCATCTCCGTGGCGCCGTCGGGCCACATGAGCGAGTAGCCGGTGCCGCCGAGCATGACCACGTGGTAACCCGGCCCGTGGCGGTGCCCCTTCTTGTACGTCCCGACCGGGAACTCGGACACGTGGGAGACCATCGTGTTGTTGGCGAACTCGAAGCGGATGTTCTTGCTCCCCGCGCCGCGCTCGTGCCAGTCCCGCAGCTGGAAGCGGCGGATGTCGGCCACGAAGTTCGTCTCCCACACCCGGCCGGTGTAGAGCGTGCCCGCGCCGTCGAAGTACTCCTTGCGCCCGTCGTAACGATCCCGGAACAGGTGGTTCGCCCCGAAGATGAACTCGGTGTTGTGCAGGAGATTCATCATGATCGGCATCGTCGTCACCGCGAGCAGGCGCGCGGGGAGCGCTCCCGATCCGTTGTGCAGCCGGTGCAGGGTGTTGAGCGGGACGGAGAAGAGGCTGCCCTCCTGCCACTCGAAGCTGCGCGGCGTCTCACCCTCGTTCCAGACCTCGCAGGTGCCTCGGCCGGTCAGCGCGAAGAAGTACTCCTCGAAGAGGTGCTTCTCCGGCGCGCTCGAGCGGCCCGGACCGAGCTCGATGAGGTAGCCGTTGTCGGTGTCCTCGGCGCCGAAGAGACGGAGGTACGCGCCCTTCGCGTCGAGGCGGGCCCACGTGCCGACCTCCGCGGTGCGAAGGTCGGCGACCGCCACGCCGGTGTGGATCGGAATGCCTTCGGTCTCGAGGAAGATCTCGTACGCGCCGCGGCCCCAGTTGGCCGGGCGCTGCTGCTCTGTGCCGGTCGCCGCCGATGCGTCGCTCATCTTCCACCTCGCGTTTTTCGGAATGCCGATCTGACGACCCCAGCGGGCCGGTCGAAGCCGGTACGATGGTGACCTCCGGCGTCACTCGCCGTGGCCGTGCGTGGAGGAGAACCGTGTTCCAGGACTTCACCAGAACGATCCAGCTGACCGCGGCGCCGGCCGCGGTGTGGGACGCGATGCTCGACGTGCGCCGGGTCGCGTCGTGGCTCACCATCGTCCGGGAGGTCCGCGACGTCGATCCGCCACGCCGCTACGCGGCGCTGCTCGAGGACCGGCTCGGCCCATTCGCGATGCGTGCGGATCTCGACGTCACCGTGGAGGCCGGCGCGGACCGCAGGATGCACGTCGCGGCCGCGGGCGAGGACCGTCAGATCGCGTCGCGGATCTCCGCCACGATCGATCTGGCGCTCGAGCCCCGGGGTGCCGGCACGGTCGTGACCGTCACCGGTCGCTACGAGATCACCGGCCGGATCGCGACGCTCGGCTCGGGAGCGATCCGGAAGAAGGGCGACAAGATCCTCGAGGAGTTCTTCGCCGACCTGGGCCGGGAGCTCGGCGCGGTCGATCTCGCCGGTGACCGCGCGTCCACCTGACCCGGTCGATCCGGCCCTGAAGGGCGCCCCGATCCCACCCATCCCGCTCATTGGCGAGGCGAATGTATATCGGATACAGTGGCCCCGCAACACAGACGGAGGGGCCTGGGCTTGGTCTTGCGGCGATTCGACGTCCACAGGGCGACCTCGGTGGCCGAGGCGGTGGCCCTGCGGCAACGTTACGGCGAGGACGCGGCCGTCTACGCCGGCGGCACCGAGCTCCTCCTGGCGATGAAGCTCGGCGTCGCCCGCTGGCCGCACCTCATCGACATCAAGCCCATCGGTCCGCTCCGGCACGTCGCCGCGACGAAGGATCTGCTGCGCATCGGGGCGACCGTCACCCATTGGGAGCTCGAGCGTGACCCCGTGGTCGCGAAGGCGCTCCCGGCGCTGGCGCGCCTCGAGGCCGGCGTGGCGAACATCCGGGTGCGCGCCGCGGGCACGCTCGCCGGCAATCTCGCGTTCGCCGAGCCGCATGCCGATCCGCCGGCGCTGCTCGTCGCGCTCGGCGCCCGGGTCGTCTTGGAGAGCGCGGCCGGCTCGCGCGCGCTGCCGGTCAGCGAGCTCATCACCGGGATGTACCAGACGGCGCTCGGCCCGGACGAGCTGATCGTCGCGATCGAGATACCGCTTCCGGCGAGGGACGTCCGGATCGCCTACGTGAAGTTCCAGGTGCTCGAGCGACCGAGCGTCGGCGTCGCGGCGGTCGCGACCGTCCGCGATGGGCGGTTTGTCGGCGCCCCGTCCGTTGTCGTCGGCGCCGTGGACGAGGTACCGCGTGCGGTCCCGACGGCCGAGCTCGCCGGCGCGGACGTCCGCGACCCTCGCACCGCCGAAGCGCTGGCGCAGGCGGCACGCGCCGCCGTCGATCCGAGCGACGACCTCGCCGGCAGCGCCGACTACAAGCGTCACGTCGTCGGCGTGTTCGCCCAGCGGGCGCTCGGCTCGCTCATGGCCGGGGCGGCATAGCCGTGGGGAGGCGTGAGATCAAGGTCCGGCTCAACGGCACCGACCGGCGGCTCGAGGTCGAGGACCAGGTCCTGCTCATCGAGCTCGTCCGGAGCCTCGGGCTCGTCGGTACCAAGCTGAGCTGCGACACGGAGGTGTGCGGCGCCTGCACCGTGCTGCTCGACGGGCGGCCGGTCAGCTCGTGCACGACGCTCGCGATCGAGGCCGACGGACGGACGGTCGAGACCATCGAAGGCCTCGCCGACGGGACCAGGCTCCATCCGCTCCAGCAGGCGTTCATCGACCGCTTCGCGTTCCAGTGCGGCTACTGCACGCCGGGGATGATCATGGCGGCGAAGGCGCTGCTCGACGAGCGCCCCGATCCGGATGCCGCTGCGGTACGGCACTGGATGGAAGGCAACCTCTGCCGCTGCACCGGCTACCAGACCATCGTGGAGGCGGTGCTCGACGCCGCCGATCCCGCGCGGAGGCTGCCGTGACCGAGCGCCATCGCGTCGCCGGCACATCCGCGCCCCGGGTGGACGGCATCGCCAAGGTGACCGGCGCCGCCCGCTACGCGATCGACCTCTCGGTGCCCGGGATGGCCCACGTGATCGTGGTGCGGTCCACGCGGGCGCACGCGCGGATCAAGCGCATCGAACGCGACGCGGCCGCCGCGAGCCCGGGCGTGCTGCGGGTGATCACCGGCGACGACCTGCTCGCGGCCGGCCTGACGCCGTACTACGGCCACGTCGTGGCCGACCATCCGGTGGTCGCGATCGGCAAGGTCCGCTACCACGGCGAGCCGGTCGTGCTCGTGGTGGCCGAGTCCAGGCGGGAGGCCGCCGAGGCGGCCGACCTGGTGGAGATCGAGTACGAGGAGCTCCCATCCGTCACCGACGCGAGCGAGGCGCTCGCGCCCGGCGCGCCGATCCTACACGAGGAGCGCGGGGCGCGGGTCGGCGACGAGGGCATGGACGGGGGCGAGGCCGGCCTCGCGGGCAACGTCTGCTCCTTCGCGCAGGTCGAATGGGGCGACGTCGACGAGGCCTTCAAGCGGGCGCCGGTCGTGGTCGAGGGCGAGTACCGGTTCCCGATGCTCTACGGCTACGCGATGGAGCCGTACAACGCGCTCGCGTTCTTCGATCAGGGCGATCTCGTCGTGTACTCGAGCGCGCAGCACGTCTACATGGTCCGGCGCGACCTCGCGCGGATGTTCGGCCTGACTCTCGCTCGGGTGCGCGTGATCGCGCCCTACGTAGGCGGCGGCTACGGGACGAAGTCCTACACCAAGGTCGAGGGCATGGCCGCCATGGCCGCCTACTTCACCGGCCGGCCGGTCAAGCTGGACTGCAGCGTCGAAGAGGCGATGCTTACGACCCGCTCCGACTCGGCGTTCATCCGCGCGCGCTCGGCGTTCACGAGAGACGGGATGCTGCTGGCCCGCGACTTCGAGATCGTGATGAACTCAGGTGCCTATACCGACAACAGCCCGCTGGTGAACCAGAAGGCCGCGAACCGCTGCTTTGGTCCGTACAAGATCCCGGCGCTCCGCGTGCGCTCGACCTCCACGTTCACCAACACCGTTCCGGCGAGCTCGCTGCGCGGGTTCGGCGCGCCGCAGGGGAACATCGCGGGCGAGCTGCAGATGGACGAGGCCGCGCTGCGTCTCGGTATCGACGCGGTGGAGCTCCGTCTCCGGAACATCCTCGGACCGGGTGAGGAGCTCCTGCCCGGGAAACGGGGGCTCGACGCCGACCTGAAGGAGGATCTGCGCTCCCTCGCGTCGTCGCTCGGCTGGCCCGGCGCCGGACCCGGCTCGGTCGGGCTCGGGGTGTCGGCCTCCGACGCGGGGGCGTACCCGACCTCCACCGCGGCGGTCCGGATCCATTCGGACGGCTCGGTGACGCTGTTCACTGGGTCCACCGAACTCGGTCAAGGCTCGCGCACGGTGCTCAGCCAGGTCGCCGCCGAGGAGCTCGGGCTCACGCTCGAGAATGTCGCGATCGTCGGTGGCGACACCGGGGTCGTGACCTACGAGCGCACGACCGGCGCGAGCCGGACCACGACGGTGACCGGGCGCGCGGTCCAGGAGGCCTGCAAGGACGCGCGCCGCCGTGTCCGCGAGCTCGCCGCACAGGTGTTCGGCGTCCCGGTCGCGTCGGTCGAGGACACCGTGGCCGGTGTTCGGGTCAACGGGCAGGAGCTCGGCTACGGCGCGGTCATCGAGCGCTGGTTCGGTGTAGGGGGCGAGGTCCTCGGCCACGGCGCGGTCCGCAAGGCCGATGGCTTCGCGAGGATGCCGCCGTTCTGGGAGATCGGCTGCAGCGGCGTGCGCTTGACCGTCGACCGGGAGACGGGCGTCGTCGAGATCGAGAAGCTCGCGACGGTCGGCGACGTGGGCTTCGCCATCAACCCGGCCCTGGTGCACGGGCAGGACGCCGGCGCGTCGATGATGGGCCTCGGCGCCGCGCTGCACGAGGAGCTCATCTACGAAGGCGAACAGCTCGTCAACTCGAACGTCGTCGATTACCGGGTGCCGCGGTTCAGTGACCTCCCGAAGGACGTGGACCTCATCCTCGCCGAGCGGCGCGACGGCGCCGGGCCGTACGGGGCGAAGGGCTCAGGCGAGGGCGCGAGCAACACCATCGGCGGCGCGGTCGCCTCGGCGATCGGCCGGGCGATCGGGGTCTTCCCGCATCAGCTCCCGGCGACGCCCGAGCGGGTCTGGCGGCTCATGCGGTCGGCGGAGGCGGCGACCAAGCACCGCGGGTGAGCCACGCGCGTCCCGTTCCGGCACCTGTGGGGCGCTCCGTTCGGCGGGCAGAAGGACAGTGGCATCCGCCGAGAAGAAGAGAGCCCAGAGGAGCTCTACATCTTTGCGCAGACGAAGAACGTGTTCGGGTAGCTAGGTCCCATACCTCGCCGTCAAGAGGGAATCCCTTCGGGGACGACGAAGTCGTGATCCGAGCGCCAGACGCCCCAGACGATCGCGAGGGCCTTCTTCATGCAGTGGCCGAGGGCGTTC
>Ga0082335_1000910_pt1 | contig 68542 bp, 71 predicted proteins | sample Subgrocontami58m_FD_72375 | JGI IMG/M metagenome (GOLD analysis project Ga0082335, IMG submission 72375) | Subsurface groundwater microbial communities from S. Glens Falls, New York, USA - GMW37 contaminated, 5.8 m (SPADES assembly) (version 2) ... | reverse complement strand
CTTTGCCAACCTGCTCGGTTTCAAGGCAGAAGAAGATTACAGACTTGAAAAACCAAAAGATGCGGAAATAAAGGCGGAAAATCTTGAGGATTTACTGAAAATCGCTTTAGAGCACCGTAACGACCTCAAAGAGAGTTCAACGAATATTGAAGTCGCAAAAACCAATGAGAAACTTGTATGGGCTGAATTTCAACCCGATTTAAAATTAGAATGGTCTGACTACTGGGTTGACCCTGAGACATTTTCACAAAAGAGCGGCTTATGGACAATGACAGTTTCTGCAAGTATGCCAATCTTTGAGGGGGGTTTGAGAGCATTTAACCTGAAAGAGAAAAAAATGGAGATTAGGCAGGCACAACTCAATCGCGAAAGACTCAAGAAGGAGATTGAAACAGATGTCCAGAATTCCTATTTTGAACTAACGACTTTTAAAAGCGTCCTTTCTGCCCTGGAAAAGGAGGTTGAACTCACAAAAGAGACTTATCATATTACAAAAGAAAGGTATCTGTTTGGACAGGCAAGCAGTATAGATATCATGGATGCACTTAATAGATACAATTCCTCCAGGGTTGAACACTCTGTAAAAAATTATGAATATCAACTTGCTTTGTTGAACGTCCAGTTAGTAACCGGAACCTTTGCGGAAGAATATATTAATTTCCCTTATGTGTCCATGTCTACGGCTAAAAGAGGTGTGAAATGATAAAATGGTGCAATTTAAAAGGGGCTGGCCTTGTCTTTTTAATTCCTATTGTGCTTATATCAGGTGGATGTAAATCTAAAGGACAAGAGCCTGCCAGAGAAAACAAAGAAATACTCCCTATTGTCAAATGGAAAACAGTTGAGGCTAAGGACATAAAAGAGAGATTGAACTTTGTAGGAGACATCCTGGGTGAAGATGAGGCAGTTGCCTATTCCAAAGTTCCGGGAAAACTCCTTGAGAAGAAAGTCAGTGAGGGTGATGCTATAAAAAAAGACGATGTAATAGCCACAGTAAACAGAGACGAGGTAGGATATACCTTTGAACCTGCCCCGGTCCTTTCGCCGCTTGATGGTCTGGTCGGCAGAATCTATCTTGACAGAGGTGACAAAGTGACTCCGACAACCCCTGTTGCCCGTATAGTCAGAATAGACTCGGCTCGGATAAAGATAGACGTTGTGGAACGATACATCCCCCTGATTAAAAAAGGGCAGGTTGCAGAAGTAACTGTTGACGCCTATCAAGATGAGATTTTTAAAGGGACTGTATCCACTATAAGCCCGGTAGTAGAAGAGGCAACAAGAACAGCAGTTGTAGAGGTAACGCTTCTTAACGCAGACCATAGATTGATACCAGGGATGTTTGCAAAGGTCTCTATCGTAACTGATGAGCGAAAAGGTGTCCCTGTCATACCAAATGATTCTATACTCGCAGAAAACAACAAAAGTTTTGTCTTTGTCCTTACCGATGAAAAAGTCTATAAGCGTCCTGTAACATTAGGTATCAGAGAAGATAATCTCTTAGAGGTAAAAGAAGGACTGTCAGCCGGTGAAAAAATTATTGTCCAGGGACAGTATGGCATTGAAGACGGAACTTTAGTAAAATCTGAAGAAATACAATGACATTAACAGACGTCTGTATAAAACGCCCTGTATTTACCACGATGCTTATAAGCGCATTGGTGGTCCTGGGTCTTTTCTCTTTTAAGGACCTGGGATTAGACCTGTTTCCGAGACTTGACTTCCCCATCATAACGATTACTACAACTCTAAAAGGTGCAAACCCTGAAGAGATTGAGACTGAGTTAACCAAACCGATTGAAGAGGCGGTAAATACAATTTCAGGCATTGATGAACTCAGGTCAACAAGTTATGAAGGCGTATCTTTGGTTGTAGTTACTTTCATCCTTGAGAAAAATGTAGATGTAGCCTCACAGGAGGTGCGTGACAGAATCGGCAGGATTTTAAATCAACTCCCTGAAGGGACAGACCCGCCAATAATTGAAAAACTTGACCCTGATGCCTCTCCTGTGATGAGCATCGCAGTATCATCAGATAAAAAAGACATTAGGGAATTAACTCATATTGCAAAAAAACTTGTAAAAGAGCCCCTTGAGTCTGTAAACAATGTAGGCTCTATAACGCTGGTGGGTAAGAGAGAAAGAGAAATACACTGTATCTTGAAAGCAGAAAGGTTAAAGGCATATAATCTGTCTGTAAAGGACGTCAAGGAGGCATTGAGGAATCAAAACCTTGAGGTTCCAGGCGGGAGGATTGATGAGGGAAGCCGAGAATTAGTATTGAGGACCCTGGGACGGATTACCAGAGTAGAAGATTTTGAAAAGATTATAGTAAAGACAGTCAACGGCGTACCTATAAGAATTTCTGATTTAGGGCGGGTTGAGGATACTGAGGAAGAACCAAGGTCGCTTGCGCGATTAGACGTAAACAATTGCCTTTCACTTTCAATCAGAAAACAATCAGGGACCAATACGGTTGAGGTCATCAATAATGTAAAAAAGAAAGTTCAGGTATTAAGGTCAACCCTGCCTAAAGATGTCAAACTTGAAGTCATCAGGGACCAATCAAAGTTTATTGAGGCATCGGTTCATGTCATAGAGGAACACCTCATTATAGGAGCAATCCTTACAAGCCTTGTTGTCCTTCTGTTTATGAGGAATTTCCGCAGCACAATCATCACATCTTTAGCCATACCAACTTCAATCATTTCAACGTTCGTGCTTTTAAAACTCATGAACTTTACATTGAACAATATGACGCTTCTGGGATTATCCCTTGCCGTCGGTATCGTTATTGACGATGCAATCGTAATACTTGAGAATATATTCAGGCATATTGAAGAGAAAAATCTCATTCCTGAAGTTGCGGCAAGCGAGGCAACGCGGGAAATCGCCCTTGCAGTCATGGCAACCACCCTTTCTCTTGTGATTATTTTCCTGCCACTCGCCTCCATGGGTGGAATGGTAGGAAGGTTTTTAAGGAGTTACGGACTGACAGTTGCATTTGCAATAATGGTTTCTCTGCTTGTCTCATTCACGCTGACTCCTTCCTTGAGCGCAAGATTTTTAAAATCCTCAAAACCTGATACAAAAAAACGGACTTCAAAGGATTCCATCTTTTATTCTGTCATAGATAGGACTTATGGCGTGATGATTAGGTTCTCCCTCCGGCATAGATGGATAATAGCAATTTCAGGATTATTCATAATTTTTTCCACATTATTACTTTTACCAAAGGTAGGCAAGGACTTCATACCATCAAGTGACCAGAACGAATTTGCCGTGGCAGTAAAGGCGCCTGAAGGAACATCCCTTTCTGCAATGGATAAAATCACGCATGATATAGAAAATGAAATCAGAAAACTTCGCGGCGTAAAAAGCCTCCTTACCACCATAGGAGAAGGGACGGGCGCTGGCGTCAACGAGGGCGAAATCTATGTCCGGATGGTTGACCTCAAAGAAAGAAAATTTAGCCAGTTTGATGTAATGAATGATGCGCGCAAAGTCCTCAAGGCATATCCTTCCTTGAGAATTGCTGTCCAGGAGGTCGGCGCTATAAGCGGCGGTGGATTTAAACATTCATTAGTCAATTTCAATATCCGCGGTCCCGAATTAAAAAATCTTGAATTATACTCAGAAAAGATAAAAGAGGAGATGAAGACTATCCCTGGCATTGTTGATGTTGATACAAGTTTGGACATAGGTAAACCAGAACTGAAAGTGAAGATTGACAGGGACCGTGCAAGTTCCCTGGATGTCAAAGTTTCTGACATTGCAGAAACGTTAAGGAGTATGATAAGCGGTGAAGAGGATATAACAAAATATAAAGAGGGCGACGAACTCTATGAAGTGAGACTGCGCGTGGAAAAAGAAGACAGAAACAACCCTGTCGCTATAAGCGAACTCTTTGTCGCCTCTGAAGATAAGAGGCTCATCCGTTTAGACAATTTAGCGTCACTTATAGAAGAACCAGGACTAGCCCAAATAGACCGGCAGAACCGCCAGAGGCAGGTAACTCTTCTGGCAAACCTTCAGGGCAAACCCTTAGGATACGCTGTTGACGAAATAAATGGGATTGTAAGAAGACTGAACTTGCCGCCTGGTTATGTAACAGACTTCAGCGGAAGGGCAAAGGTCCAGGCTGAGGCATTCAGTAATTTTGCAATAGTTTTTCTATTAAGCATCATATTCATGTATATGGTGCTGGCGGCACAGTTTGAGAGTTTCCTCTATCCCATAATAATCCTTCTCTCTTTGCCTCTCTGCGTTCCTTTTGCACTCATTTCACTACTTGTAACGAATGGGACACTGAATATTTACAGCATCCTCGGAATATTTATGCTCTTTGGAGTAGTCAAGAAAAATGCAATCCTCCAGATAGATTATACCAACACTTTAAGAAGGTTGGGAATGGAAAGAAACAAAGCCATCCTTGAAGCAAACCATGTCAGACTAAGACCCATCCTTATGACCACAATAACCCTTGTGACTGCCATGCTCCCAATCGCATTCGGGAAAGGTGCAGGCGCCGAATCACGTGCATCAATGGCTATCGTTATAGTCGGAGGGCAATCCTTATGCCTTTTGATTACACTCCTTATGACCCCTGTCGCCTACTCTATCTTTGACGATATTGGAAACTGGTTAGGAAGGAAGAGAATCAAAATTTGACGGGGCGTTCCAAATTATCTTCTTTTAATCACCAATACCCCTATGTGCCCGCCAAACCCCATAGAGAGCATCATGGCGATGGTAATATCCTTCTTTCTCATACTGTTTGGGGTATAGTCTAAGTCACACTCCGGGTCAGGTGTCTTATAATTTATCGTTGGCGGGATAAATCCATGCTCCATCGCTATAAGTGTAGCAGCAAATTCTACAGCGCTGGAGGCACCGAGGAGGTGGCCTGTCATTGACTTTACAGAACTTATCGGTGTTCTCTTCGCATATTCTCCAAGGGCTGATTTGATATTCTCTGTCTCATACTTATCCCCTGCCCTCGTAGACGTCCCATGGGCACTGATATAGTCTATGTCTTTGCCGGATATGCCCAAATTCTTCATAATAGAAGTTATCCCCCTGGCTAAATTCATCTCACCCGAATTCAATGCTGTTACATGGTAGGCATCTGAAAGCCACTGGTAGCCAAGGAGTTCACCGTAAATATGCGCCCCCCTCTTTGAGGCAGATTCTTCTGATTCCATTACCACTACAGCAGCCCCTTCACCTACTACAAACCCATTTCTATTCTTATCAAAAGGGCACATGCCAGAACCAGAGAGTACCCCCATCTGTGCATAGCCACTCAATATAAGGGGTGTGATAGATGCATCAGAAGAGCCTGCAATTACAATATCTAATCTACCTTCCTTTATCAGATTATACCCATAGATGATAGAATAACTGCCTGTAGCACATGCAGAGACTGTATTTATCGCCCCGCCCTTTAGTTTGAATCTCCTTGCAATATGGGAAGATGCGCCTGAGGGGACAAGGTTCTCAATAAAATGAGGGGGTATGGTTTTATAGCCATCTTTTGCAAAATTTCTGAATGCTTTTTCAAATGTCTCCATGCCTCCTTTACTTGAACTAACCACTGCCCCTATTCTATTCAGGTCTAAGGAATTAAGGTCTATCCCGGCATCTTTAATAGCCTCACAAGATGCCTTGCTCGCAAACTGGATATATCTATCTAATATACCATCTTCACCTTGAGAGGCAATAAAACCTTGGACCTCACCTGCGAGTTTTGCGGAGCATGGAAATCCTGCAGTGTTAAATCTTGATATTGGGCCAATACCAGAGACCCCTCCTCTCAATCCCTTATAGAAATCCTCCTTACCAATGCCGATAGGCGATATTATCCCTAAACCTGTAATAACTACGGTGCTCTCTCTATCCAATCTCAAATCCCAAATCCTCTACCATCTGCAAATCCTCTTTCACGCCCCTGCCTTTGGTAGTGAGGTATCCGCCTATTATCAATCCATTAGCCCCTGCTGAAAGCCCGAGTGACTGCAAGTCACGCAGATTACGTTCCCTTCCGCCTGCAAGTTTAATAGTAACCTTCGGCATGATAAATCTGAATACTGCTATCGTCTTTATAATCTCCATTGGGGTGATATGCGCCACATTCTCTAATGGCGTCCCAGGGCGTGGATTCAGGATATTAAGGGTTACACAATCCACATTCAATTCCTTAAGTGAAAATGCCATCTCAAGCCTCTGTCTCTGAGACTCCCCCATGCCGATAATCCCTCCACAACATGCCCTGAGCCTTGACTTTTTTACTCTCTTCACAGTCTCTACCCTGTCTTCAAATCTATGTGTGGTGCAAATAGACGGGAAGTAACTCTTCGCAGTCTCAAGGTTATGGTTGTATTCCTTCACCCCTATTTCTTCAAGCGCTCTTACGCGTTCTTCCGTAAGAAACCCAAGTGAACAGTTAGGGTCAATACTTAAATCTTTGATACTCCTCAGTATCCGAAGGACCTTCTCAAAATCCCTGTCCCCGAGTGTCCTCCCACTTGTCACAACACAGAAACTCTTCACCCCAATTGACTTTGCCTCAAGTGCCCTTTTTAATATTACATCCTGAGATAAGAGTGGATAGGCAGGACTTTCTGTATTGTAAAACCCTGACTGGGCACAGAACGAACAGTCCTCACTACATCTGCCGCTTTTCGCATTGATTATAGAACAGAGGTGTATTCTCGCGCCACAGAATTCTTCCCTTATACGGTTGGCTAAACTGGCAAGATAAATGATGTCGCTGTTTTTAGTTAACCTGATTAAGCTGTATGCCTCATCAAAAGTGATGCCTTCTTCCCGCAATGCTCTATCTGCCAATCTATCAAAATCGGCTGATTTCATGCGATTATTTTACCATTGAAGCATATCACTGTCAAACACATTCTCCTTGACCCACCAACAAAAAAAAATTAAAATATTTTAAGGCATTCGGTTTTAAGTGGGCAGGCAGGACAATTTGGTTTCTTGCGACAGATCGTCTTACCCAATTCCACCAGGAGGGCATGGTATTCATTAAATAATTGGACTTGGTGTGGGAGGTTTTGGTAGAAGATAGTCTGTATCTGGTGATAAGATGCCTTCCCATCAATGAGCCCATAGCGGCTGAAGATACGTCTGGTATAGGCATCTACTACAAAGGTTAATTTCCCCCCGGCATAGAGGAGGATACTATCCGCAGTTTCAGGGCCTATACCCTTGACCTTAAGAAGTTCTTCTCTTAATATTACAGTCTCACTCCTGAACATCTTATTTAATCTCCCTTGGTAGGAGGAGAAGAGAAAGGCGAGAAAACTCTTAAGTCTCTGTGACTTGATGTTAAAATATCCTGCAGGCCTGATTAGAGAAGCCAACCTTTCTTGGCGGAGATGGAATAACTTTTCTGGTAACATCAAACCTTCTTCTTTTAGATTCTGGATAGCCTTTTCCACATTTGCCCAGGCAGTATTCTGTGTGAGGATAGCACCTACAATGACCTCAAAAGGGGTCTCTCCCGGCCACCAGTTGCGGGGTCCAAAATATCTGAATAGCCGATTATAAATATCTTTTAGAATTTTAGGATTTGCTTTTTTTCTCATAGTAGACGCTTTCTAATATATACTACCTTCAAGAATAAGTCAATGGAATTTCCTTGAACTTATCTATGGATATGATAATATATAGCCATATGGGTAAACTGATTGAGGATATTTCTTTAAGGGATGGATTGCATGTCTTTGAAGACAGAAAAGAGGCAGGGCAGATGCTTGCAGATAGGCTAATTGAATATAAAGGGTCTTGCGGCGTTGTCTTTGGAATCCCATCAGGAGGTGTGCCTATTGCATCAGAGATAGCAGGTGCCCTGGACATATCAATGGATTTAATTATCGTAAGAAAACTCCAGATACCATACAATCCTGAGGCAGGCTTTGGCGCGGTTGACCCTGATGGGGAGGTTATCTTGAATAAGGGTTTGTTGAATCAACTAAGGCTCTCAGAAGATGAAATAAAGGTTCAGACAAAAAAGACTTTGGATGTCATTAAGAAGCGGAATCGGATATTCAGAGGAGGAAGACCATATCCATCTTTAGAAGACAAGATTGTAATTGTTGTTGATGATGGGCTCGCATCAGGCTATACTATGATTGCTGCTTGCAGCTTTTTAAGAAAAAAACTACCCAGGGAGATTATAGTTGCTGTCCCAACAGGTTCGGATAGGACAGTGGATTTTGTCCTGCCAGAGGCTGATAAACTTATATGCCTTAATGTGAGAAGTGGGTTTTCTTTTGCAGTTGCTGATGCATACAGGAACTGGTATGACCTTACAGACAAAGAGGTAATATTTATATTGGGTAAGGGGACTTAAAAATGTCTATCGTTACGATTGTATTTATTGCATTTGGATTGGCAATGGACGCTTTTGCTGTGTCTGTTACAAGTGGCTTAGCAATCAAACGCCTCCAGATCAAGCATGCCCTCAGGATTGCTATATCTTTCGGATTGTTTCAGGCAGTTATGCCATTAATAGGATGGTTAGGAGGGTTTAAATTAAGATATTTTATTTCTGGTGTTGACCATTGGATAGCCTTTGGGCTTTTAAGTATAATAGGTTTTAAAATGATTCTTGAATCAACCAAAATGGATTCAGATGAAAAAGGATTTAACCCTTTGAATATCCATGTATTATTGATGCTGTCTATTGCAACAAGCATTGATGCGTTGGCTGTAGGCTTAAGCCTTTCATTTTTAAAGATTTCCATTATAACCCCGGCAATAATAATCGGAATTATAACATTTCTACTTTCGTTTTCAGGTGTTTTTATTGGCAATAGATACGGACACTTCTTTGAGAAAAAGATTGAAATTGCAGGGGGTCTCATTTTGATTGGCATTGGTATAACGATATTGATTGAGCATTTAATTTAAAGTAGATGGTTTATGAAAATTTTTGTTAAAGTTAAGCCAAATTCAAAAGAAGAAAAAATCCAGAAATTGAATGAGAATGAATTTGTTTTGTGGGTAAAACCACCGGCAAAAGAGGGCAAGGCAAACGCAGCGACCGTAGAATTATTGAGTGAATATTTCGGTATACCAAAGAGCAGGGTTACAGTTATTAAAGGGCATAAGAGTAAAAATAAAATTATTAACGTTTATTTTAAAACCAAACCATTGGAAAAATTAGCCACTATAAGGGGATGATTCAAGATGACTGAGGAAAAGTTTATGGACTTAAAAAGAGTCTTGTTCTTATGCACTGGCAATTCGGCAAGAAGTCAGATGGCAGAAGGTCTTTTAAGACATCTTGCTGGAGATAAATTTGAGGTTTTTAGTGCAGGTGTTAGACCTACGCAACTAAATCCGTTAGCCATTAAGGTAATGAGTGAAATAGGTATTGATATTTCAAAACAGAAGTCAAAATCTATAAAAGAATTTTTTGGACAGCAATTTGATTATGTTATTACCGTCTGTAACAATGCAAAGCAAACCTGCCCGGCATTTCCCGGTAAATACGGAAAAATACACTGGAAATTAGAAGACCCTGCAGAGGTACAAGGAAGCGAAGAAGACAAAACCAAATTCTTTAGAGAAATAAGAAATAAAATAGATAAAAAAATAAAAAAATTTCTAATGAAAGATAAATCTTGAGACTAAAGGTATTTCAGAAACCAATCCGCTGCATGCTTTGCAACTTTTCCCAATGCACCAGGTTCTTCAAATAGATGGCCTGCATCTGGAACAATTATGAGTTTCTTCTCTATATTTAATTTCTTTAGCGCTTCCTCATTGATACCAATGACAGGTAAATCCCTGCCACCCACAATTAAGAGAGTAGGTGCTTTAACATGAGAAAGCCATGGTTCTGCAAGGTCAGGCCTGCCGCCACGAGAAACAACCGCATGTATATAGTCTTTCAGCTTAGCTGCACTATCCAATGCAGCAGCCGCACCTGTGCTTGCACCAAAATATCCGATATTAAATTTTTCAGTTAACTTATCCTGCCTAATCCAATGGGTAGCACTGATAAGCCGCTCAGTCAGTAACTCTATGTTAAATCTGAATTGGCCAGTAAAAACATCCTCTGATTCCTCATCTTTTGTAAGAAGGTCAATAAGCAAAGTAGCAAAGCCTGCCTTATTTAACTCTTTTGCAACAAATTGATTCCTCGGGCTGAACCTGCCGCTTCCACTCCCATGGGCGAATAGCACCACACCCTTTGGCTCTTTAGGTATAGTCAAATCCCCTTCAATGCTGACCTTACCGCTTGGAATCTTAACAGACTCCTTCTTCTCCTTAATTTGTGAAGTGTTTTTCTGCAGCCCCATATCAATCCCCTATCTTAAGGTTCTTCCAAGTCACTATGTGGCACTTGCTTAAACACAAGAACCTTTCTTACATCAATTACCAATTCTCTTTCTACCTGTGGCAGGTGCATCTTCTTCTCTATCTTTGGCACGAATCCATCAAGCATAGCCAATTCTTTCACCTTTTCTGATTTACCGAGTATTTGATAACCCATATCAGTATCTCTATCCCAGACAATTACTCCAACATAAGGATTGACTTTTAGATTGGCAACTGTGCCTGGACAAAACCAACTAGATACTGTTAATTTCCCTCCTGGAGTGAGATTTATTCTCGCTGCTACTGTTAAATGTGGAAGACTTTTAGCATCTGCTGTGGATATAAAGACATGTCCCAGCCTTTGACCAAGGATTACTGCTTTTTTTAGAAGTTCTTTCTTCATGGTAAATTCCCTCTTCTTTCACCTGCCTCTTTTAATATCTCTATAACCTCTTCTTCTGTGGTCTGTTCAAATTGTATATAGAATTGAGCAACTGCACTAAAGAACATGGGGGTCCTTAAACATATTATCTCATCACTATATTCGGCCAATCTCTCAATAGTATCTCGTGGTCCTACTGGCAAGGCAGCAATCAGCCTATTCGGCTTTTCCTGGCGCGCAGCCCATAGAGATGCCTGCATTGTAGCACCAGTAGCCACTCCATCATCTGTTATAATCACTGTCTTCTCCTTAAGTTCTAATTTGGATAAAATTTTTCTATAGGAAGTGACTCTGCGCCTAATCTCTGCCAGCTGCCTTTCCCCTTCCTTTTTAATATATGTATCTTTTATATCAACCTGTGAGATTATAGCATCATCCAGAAAGACCTTGCCATCTTCACTCACAGCACCAATAGCCAGTTCAGGATTAAAAGGAGCACCTAACTTGTGGGAAAGGACTATATCCATATTTGCATCTAACGAATTACTCACTTCTCTTGCCACGATAACTCCGCCGCGCGGAATTCCTAAAACTACCGCCTTTTCAATCTTTAGATTACTCAGTACCTGACCCAAAAGCCTGCCTGCTTCTTTTCTGTCCTGAAAAGGCTCATCACTAAAAGATAAGATATGTACCTTACCCACCTTTATAATTTAATCTCCTTTTTAGGTCCCAAACCAAAATTTTCTCCCCATCCTCCCCTCCAAACCATACTCAAGTATAGCACAAATAATCTGTAATGTAAAGAAAAAGCCGCAAACCGCTACGAATTTTTGCCTTTAAAAGAGAAAAGCCTTATCCCTAAGGATAAGGCTTTATTAAAACTGGCTCCCCCGCGAGGACTCGGACCTCGGACCTGGTGGTTAACAGCCACTCGCTCTACCAACTGAGCTACGGGGGAGCAAATATTATATATAACAGGAGAGAATTTCTTTTAGTGTATTACAGGATAACCTGATGAATAATAATGAGCAAAATCCATTTCTTCTTCCAAAAATGTAACCTGATAGGAACTCGTCAATAGGGAAATGGTATCCTCTTTCAATTTATTGATGGCATCCTCCTTGGTCTCGCCGTGGGAGTAGAGGTTGAGTTCCGGGCATACTGCAAGGAAGATATTATCATTAGCCTTGTAAATTTCTATGCTCAAATACATTCTGAAAAGATTTTACTATATAACCTGCAGATTGTCAATAAATTTTTGCCTTAAATTTTTGCCTTACCAACGGTAATGTCAAGCATATTTAGAAATGTCCAACACTTTTCTCTGTTCCATATACAGGCGTCTGAATTGATTAAAGACCCTTATATACGCAGGGGTCCTGTAATCAGGATATGTCCATTCTAAATCTTCAAAAGTCCCTTTTCTGAATCTTAATGTAAGTTCTGCATAGATGCCATTCCCTAAGTATATCCTGTGCTGATAGTCCTTGGTGCTTGCCAATACGAATTTGCCAGGGGATATGTATCCCGGGTCAATGTTTATCTGTCTATTATGTGAAGATATTTCCAGGAACTCCTTTTCTATCCTGTTGGTAATAATCTTGATGGAGGCAAGAGCATCCTGCCTGATAAGATTTTTAAAACTTATAAACTTGCGTTTAATACCAATTCCAAATTCTTTCTCATAATAATCCGTGTAATTAAAGTCAAGAACCTCACTTTCACTGTCTACAGGGCCAAATTCTTCTACCAATAATTCTCTTGTCACATCAAAGAGCTTAAGTCTGTTCGTTAACATACCTGCTACTAACTTGACATCTTCCGGTTCATTAGGCTCACCCAATTTCCCCTCCAGATTTGCCTGGTATGATTAATCTTCCACAATCTTTATCAAGACATTCCTTTTACGCGGCCCATCAAATTCACAAAAATATATACCCTGCCATGTCCCAATCAGAATTCCCGTCTTCCATCAATTGATTTGCCAAGCGTTACCTGGTCTGTATACTCTATGTTACTGCCCATTGGTATACCATGTGCAAGTCTTGTCAATTTAACATTCAATGGTTTTAATACCTTTGCTAGATAAATAGAGGTGGATTCTCCTGCTGCGTCAAAATTGGTTGCAATTATCACCTCTTTTATATTTTCTGTTTTAACCCTCTCAACCAATTCCTTTATCTTCAGGTGGTCAGGGCCAATACCATCTAAGGGGGAAAGGGCACCCATAAGGATATGATAGAGTCCTTTGTAGTGGCCTGTCTTTTCTATAGACATCGCATCCTTAGGTTCCTGGACAACACATATAATAGTTCTTTCTCGCCTCATGCTGCTGCATATACTACAAACCTCAGCCTCTGCTATATTATAACAGTGGTCACAATGCCTTATTTTATCCTTCATTGCAAGGATAGCAGAAGATAGGAGCGAGACTTCATCTTTAGATGCCCCCAATAGATAAAAGACCATCCTTTCTGCGCTCTTAGGACCTATCCCTGGCAATTTGCTCAATTCTCTTATCAACTTATCAATACATTGGATATTGTAATGCGCCACTATTTTCCCCTTTTCTCTACATAACTCATTGTATTACAATAGGTTAGATAAACAATAGACATGTTTACCCTGAAGGCTTTATTAATCCTAATATCCTCTCTAAATCGTCATCTGAGTAATACTCAATATGGATTTTTCCCTTGCCTTTACGATAGACTATCTTTACCTTAGTAGCCAGTAATTGCTGTAACTCCTCTTCAATACTGGAGATATGATGGTCTCTTACGAGCCTCTTCTTTGATATATCAGACTTTTTCTTTCCTACAGATTCTTCTGTCCCTCGGACAGACAATCCCCTGGCAATTATCCTCTCACATAGCTCAATCTGGGATTTAGCATCCTCTAATGACAGGAGTGCTCGTGCATGGCCCATGGTAATTGTTCCACGTGAAACAGCCTCTTGAATCTTCTTGGGTAATTTTAATAATCTGAGCGTATTGGCAATAGAGGAGCGGTTTTTGCCTATAGATTGGCCAATCTTTTCCTGGGTAAACGAAAATTCATCTATTAACCTCTGATAGGCATGTGCCTCTTCTATAGGATTCAAACCCTCTCTCTGGACGTTCTCAATGAGAGAGATCTGGAGCATCTCTGTATCTGTTACAAGTTTCACAATTGCAGGAAGTTCTGGTAAGCCCAATTTCTTTACTGCTCTTAGTCTCCGTTCGCCAGCGATCAATTCATATCCGCCAGTGTCCACAGGGCGAACCAACACAGGGGCTATTACACCCTTTTCCTCAATTGAGGCCGTCAACTCGTCTAATTTCTCATCATCAAATTCAACCCTTGGCTGGTACCTATTTGGGCGAACTTCATCTACCCTGATATAAACTATCCTATCTTCGCCTCCGTGTTCTTTTTCAGGAATTAACGCGCTTAACCCTTTACCCAAACCTCTCTTTTGCATATTTTCCTCCTCAAAAATTCCCCCTGTCGCCCTCACCCCCGGCCTGCCTCACATCTCGGCAGGCGTGCTATACGGTGCTCCTTATTCGTCGCACCAGCACCCCGGGCGACCTGACAAGCATGTCAGTACTTATTCGTGCTGACTGTCAGCCCCATTATATCCTTACAATCTCCCTTGCCAATTCCTTGTACCTCTGTGCCCCGATTGACTCTGGATCATATAATTCAATAGGCTTTCCAAACCCAGGCGCCTCACTCAGCCTTATGTTACGAGGAATAATAGCCTTATAAACCTTATCTTTAAAGAACTTCTCTACTTCATCTATTACCTGCTGGGTTAAATTTGTCCTGTAATCAGCCATTGTCAAAAGCACCCCTTCAATCACAAGCGATGGATTTAAATTTTTTCTGACAAGTTCAATTGCGTTCAACAACTGACTCAATCCTTCTAATGCATAATACTCACACTGAACCGGGACAATGACGCTATCAGCAGCATTTAAGGCATTAACAGTCAATAATCCTAATGATGGGGGAGAGTCTATCAGGATATAATCATAGGAGTCACGCACTGCCCCTATGCCAATCCTCAGCCTCTCTTCTCTCCTATCCATATTTACAAGTTCAACCTCTGCCCCTGTGAGTTGAAGATTAGACGGAACTATTGATAGTCTATCTATACCTGTCTTTATAATTGCCTCTATTATCTCAATCTCTCCCAGGAGGACATTATATATACTCCACTTAACTCCATTCTTGTCAATACCCAATCCGCTTGTGCCATTTCCCTGAGGGTCCATATCAATAAGGAGCGTCTCTTTTCCTAACATGGCTATATAAGTAGCCAGATTGACAGCAGTCGTTGTCTTACCAACGCCGCCTTTTTGATTACACAGTGCTATAACCTTGCCCATTTACTCCTCTGCAGTGTTCCACGTGGAACATTTTACCCTTCTCTTATGTTCCATATAAATCATTATTGTTGATATATCACAGGGTGAAACCCCCGGTATCCTATGTGCCCTGGCTATTGAGTCGGGCCTAACATTCTGCAGTTTCTCCTTAGCCTCAGTTCTTAGCCCCTTTATTTGACTATAGTCTAAATCAAGAGGAAGGGGCCTGGCTTCCAATTTCTTGCATTTCTCCACCCTGTTTAATTCCCGTTTTATATAACCCTCATATTTTATCTCTATCTCTATCGCCTGAACCATTTCAGTCGTGAGGTTATTGCCATTATCAGGGCAGGGCAAATCATAATAACTCATCTCAGGCCTCTGTAATAATTTTGCAAGTGTAGTATTTCCTGCCTTTTCATTTCTTAGTCTAAAAATATCTTCATTAATCCCTCTCCACTTCTCTTCACACCTTTTATAATCCTGCTCAGAGACTAATCCGAACCGCCTGCCGTATTTCATCAATCTCAGATCAGCATTATCGTACCGTAGAAGCAACCTGTATTCTGCCCTTGATAGAAACATTCTGTAGGGCTCATTGGTTCCTTTTGTAACCAGATCATCTATAAGCACCCCTATATAAGCCTCTGAACGCCCCAGGACAAAAGGCTCTTCACCCCTTAGTTTAAGCACACCGTTTATACCTGCCATCAACCCCTGACAGGCAGCCTCCTCGTACCCGGATGTCCCATTTATCTGGCCGGCAAAAAAGAGGTTCTCAACTAATTTTGTCTCCTGTGTCGGTTTAAGTTGAGTTGGTGGAACAAAATCATACTCTATGGCATAACCAAACCGCATAATCTCTGATTTTTCTAATCCTTTGATTGTCCTGATAAATTCTATCTGGACATCTTGTGGTAGGCTCGTAGAGACACCGTTTAGATAGACCTCTTCAGTAGACATGCCTTCAGGTTCTAAGAATACCTGGTGCCTGCTCCTCTGGGCAAACCTTACAACCTTGTCTTCTATAGACGGGCAGTACCTTGGCCCAATCCCTTTGATTCTACCGGCGTAGAGCGGTGAACGGTCTAAATTTTTTAGTATAACCTCATGAGTCTTGGCGTTGGTATAAGTAACGTAACAGGGGACTTGCTCCTGGGTAATACTCTGCGTGGAAAAAGAGAAAACTTGAGGTTTTTCATCACCTATTTGAACGGCGAGTTGTGAGAAATCTATGCTGTTTCTATTAATCCGTGGTGGGGTGCCTGTCTTGAGCCGCTTTATCTCAAACCCTATCTGGCGCAGATTTTCTGATAGCCTTTCTGCAGGAAATTCTCCTTGCCTCCCGGCAGGATATGATACCTCTCCAATATGTATCAATCCATTTAAAAACGTCCCTGCTGTAAGGATGACAACCTTTGCCCTGTATCTCATATTGGCCCTGGTTATGACACCTGTAACCCTCTTGAGGGAACCTTCCCCGCCAGAGGACTGGCATCCTTCTTCCTCCACTTCTAATCCTTCAACCAATTCCTGTGTTATATCTAAATTCGGCTCTTTTTCCAGCACCCATTTCATATGGCATTGATAAGCCTTCTTGTCTACCTGTGCCCTTGGGGACCATACTGCAGGGCCCTTTTTTGTATTCAACATCCTGAATTGTATGCCTGTCACATCTGTAGCCCTGCCCATCTGGCCGCCAAGTGCATCTATCTCACGCACAATATGTCCTTTACTCAAACCCCCTATTGCAGGATTACAGGACATCTGGGCAATCGTATCTAAGTTCATCGTAAGCAATAGGACAGAACACCCCATCCGGCTTGCTGCCAGGGCAGCCTCACAGCCTGCATGGCCTGCTCCAACGACGATTATATCGTATTCCTTATGGAATGTCACTATGTGAGCCATATTATCTTGGTTTACACTGCTACAGTCTTTGATGTCTTTTTCATAAGATATTGTTCTACAGTCGTTATTATCGTGCTGCTCAACCAATATAAGACGAGCCCTGAAGGTAAGTTATAAAACATCACGCCAAACATCACTGGCATAAAGATTGCCATCATCTTCTGCTGGAGTTTTTGCTCATCAGTTACTGCAATGCCTGTTGAAGAGATCTTCTGCTGAATAACCATCATAATACACATAAGTATGGGTAACAGATTGATGGAAAAGGAGTTGGGTATATTGTATATTGCATCAGGCAGAGACAGGTCCTTTATCCATAAAAACCTTGCCCCTCTTAACTCAACTGATTTGATAAGGGTTTGGTACAATGCAAAGAATACAGGTATCTGTAAGATTGAAGGGAGGCACCCGCCTAATGGATTTATCTTATGTTTCTTGTACAGTTCCCATGTCTCTTTATTTAACTTTTGTGGGTCGTCCTTGAACTGTTCTTTTAACCTCGCTAACTTAGGTTGCAAGAGCTGTGTATTTGCCTGCATCTCCATCATAGACTTCATGCCCTTCCATGTAAGCGGGAAAAGGAGTATGTTAAGACCAACCGTGAGTAAGATTATGCTTGCCCCGTAATTACGAGTGACCTTATGGAAAAATTCTAATGAATATAAGAGTAATTTGCATATGCCATCCAATTTGCCAAAATAAACGATATTTTCAAACCCATACCCATAGGACTTAAGCCTTGCAAGTTCACTTGGACCTGCATAAAGTAAAAACTTATGTTCAATGACCGCTCCCTCAGATAATGAAAAAGGGATGCTCTCTATGCCCATAGCTGCATCTTTGTTATCTATACCATTAGCGAAAGAGTACCCTGCAGACTGAAAAGGTTTTAATATTATAGAGAAATGCCTGTTTTTCAATCCAACCCAATCTACGCTTCCTGGATGCGTAACCTCCTTTTTCTTGAGACTTTTTAAAGAATCTCGTGCCATCACCCCACTTATAGAGGCATCTACCCATATGTATCCTTCATCCATAGGGGTGGGTATGATTATCCTTGAGCCGCCTATAATCCTATATTTATATTCCTTAACAATAGTATCCATATTTTGTATTAAAAGTTGCATCTCTATGTCATATTTAGAGTTATAAAAAGTAAATTTCTTTGTGATTCTGAAATTTTCTTCCTTTGTATAGGTATAAATAATAGCGCCTGTTTCTCTCTGGACATCATATATAACCTCAGTCAAATCTGCTGTAGGGTCAAATCCAAGGATACTTGATATGCGCTCTTTGGAAATGTCATTTGAAATGAGCAATAGGGATTTACCTTTAGTGCCATTATATCTCTTTAGCCTAATCTCTTTGATGGAACCGCCTCTGTTTGTTAATACTACCTCATAAAGGTCTGTCTCATATGTAATCTCCTCCTCATGTTTTTCTTCTTTAATTTTTTCTTGAAAAGTAGTCTCTGGAGCAATGGCAATTTCTCCTTTTGGGGCCAACTTTTCCGGTACTTGCGGAGAAGTTATAGAAGGTGGGGGGGCAGGATAAAAATGTCTAAGCACAAGAGGATAGAAAAATAACATAACTCCGGTAAATACAATGAATAACAAAAGCTTCTTTTCCATTTTAATCTCCTAATATTTGCTCGTCTTTAGCGAAGCACATTCTTTTTGTGACGGGGTTATATCCACCCTTAGAAAACGGATGGCACCTTAATAGCCTGCACAGCCCTTTAGCTATACCTACGAAACATCCATACTGTTCAATAGATTCAAGCATGTAAGAAGAACAGGAAGGATAGAATCTGCATGAGGGTAATTTATAAGGGGATATGCCAATTTTGTAGAATTTTATTATGTATATGAGGAGCTTCCTTATAAACAAAAATTTCATGCGATAATATTTGCCTTTTTAAAAAGGTCCATCATCTCAGATTCTGCCGTCTTTAAACTCATTGACTCAACATTTTCTCTAGATAAACTCATTATCATATCCAATCCTTTTCTGAAATTAGCACTGTTAAGCCTATAAGATTCTCGCAACAGTCTCTTTATCCTGTTTCTCTTTGTGCTCTTCTTAACCTTCTTTTTAGAGATAGAGAATCCGATTCTGTTTCTATCCAGGCCATTGGGTAAGATGTAAAGAAGGAAATTCTCTCCGCGAAATATCCTGCCTCGTCTATATATATTTATGAAATCAGAATTACTCTTTAATCTTCCCTCTTTAGGAAATGAGAATTCTTTCACTCGCGTCTTAAGTTATCCAGAAGTTTGGGGGGTAAGCACTTTTCTGCCTTTTTTGCGCCTGTTTTCAATAACGTCTCTCCCGCCTTTCGTTGACATTCTCTTTCTGAATCCGTGTTTTCTCTTCCTCTTTAGATTTGACTTTGGCCGTAACGTCTTTTTCATTAATTTCTCCCTTCTGCATAAGACCCTTCCCTTATGTGGAATGGGCAAGGTCTATCCTTTTTAGGATTAGATTGCTTTCCTACCCCTGGCGGGGAGGGTTCCCACTACTTCAAGATTATAACAAAAAAAATTAACAAGTCAAGATTTTTAATTCATGGTATGGAATTTCAAAAAAATTCCAACCACTGAAAATCGCGCAAGAGTTCTGCATGGCGAGCGAAGCGATTTTCTTGCATAAAAAAATTTTCTTTTTTTTCTTGCAAAATTGGAATTCTTCTGGTATAATAAAAATGTTTGAATGAGACGTAATAATAAAAATAGCAATACCAAAACTTATCAACAGGCGTGTTGATAGCCTGTTGATATCTGTCAATATCTTTTATGGACAAACGTACATCAGAACTTTGGGCAAATGTTCTCCAATTAATAGAACCTCAGGTAACTACCCAGACCTTTCAGACGTGGTTTCTGCCAATAAAGACCGTCTCTTATGCTGGAGATTCTATCACAATAGAAGTTCCCAATGAATTCTTTAAGGACTGGCTTACCGACCATCATTATGCTAATATTATAGAATCTTCTTTGAAAAACATCACGGGACAGAAAGTAGTAGTCAAGACCTTAATTAGCAAGGAGAAAGGACCTGACTATAAAACAGATTCAGATAGTAAATTAAAAAAGTCCCAGGAAGGATTGCTCACCTATCTAAATTCTAAATATACATTTGACAGTTTTGTGGTAGGGTCAAGTAACAGGTTTGCACATGCTGCATCCATGGCTGTGGCAGAATCACCTGCAAAGGCATACAATCCTCTCTTTATATATGGTGGGGTAGGGCTTGGCAAGACCCATCTCATGCAAGCCATAGGACATTTTTTGCTTAACAAGAACAAGGATTTGTCTGTTATCTATCTATCCAGCGAGGCATTTACTAACCAACTTATTAATGCGATACAGAACCGCACTACTCAAAAATTTAGAGACAGATTCAGGACTGTTGATATCCTGTTGATAGATGACATCCATTTTATTGCAGGAAAAGAAAGCACACAAGAGGCATTTTTCCATACATTTAACGCATTATATGATGCACATAGACAGATAGTCGTCTCAAGTGACCGACCCCCAAAGGAGATATCTTCATTAGAAGAAAGGCTCGTCTCTCGATTTGAGTGGGGATTAGTAACGGATATACAGCCGCCGGATTTTGAGACAAGGGCTGCTATTATGAAGAAGAAACTTGAAAAAGAGAAGATTAAGGTAGATGATGATACAATATTTTTTATAGCAGATAAGATTAAGTCAAACATTAGGGAATTAGAAGGGGCTCTTATACGTGTAGTAGCCTACTCTTCATTATTTGGCAAGGAGATAAACGTTGAATTGGCTCAAGAGGTTTTGAGAGATTCCATTCAAAAAGAAGGGGATAAAAAACTCACTATAGACCATATCCAAAAAGCAGTAGCAAGCCATTTCAATATTGGGCTGGCCGATATAAATGCAAAGAAAAAGGCAAGGAGCGTATCTTTTCCCAGGCAGATTGCTATGTATTTAACTCGTGAATTAACAGATTATTCATTTCCTGAGATAGGAGATGGATTTGGGGGAAGGGGACATGCTACAGTCATCCATGCGTGGTCAAAGGTCCGAAATGGCTTAAAGGGGGATGTGGAAATAAAAAAGCTGATAGATGAGTTGACTTCTAAGGTAAAGAAATTTTAAGACCCTTCCCTTATGTGGAATGGTTGCCCATGGCAAGGTCTATCCTTATTAGGATAGGAATAAGTATAGACAGGTTATAGAGAGGTTGTGGACAGGGTATTAATAGAATATCTTTATATGAATATATGGGTTATGATTGTATAAACAGAATTATGGTCTATTATTATTGTTGTTATTATAAGATAAATAATAATTATAATAATAAATCTATTAACCATTCAAAAACAAAGGAGGTAATTTATGAAGTTTCAATCTAAAAAAGAGTCTCTTCTAAGAGGGATACAAACCGTTCAAAACGTAACGGTCGGTAAGAGCACACTTCCAATCTTATCAAATGTACTCATAGAGACATTAAAAAATGGCATTCGTATGGTGGGAACTGACCTTGATATAGGGGTAATCTGTACTGCAGATGCTACTGTTACAGAAGAGGGTTCTGTAACCATACCGGGAAAGAAATTTGGAGATATTGTCAGGGACCTGCCAGATAGTGACATATACTTTTCTGCCAAGAAGAATAGTATTGTGACTATTGAATGCGAAAAATCCTTCTTTAGAATCATGGGACTGCCAAAGGACGAGTTTCCCAAGATACCTGATGTACATGACAAAGAGACATTCACTATAGACCATATTGTTTTAAAAGAGATGCTCAGGATGACTTCATTTGCTATCTGCCATGATGAGACAAGGTATGTATTGAATGGTATTTATATGGTAATTGGAAATGGAAGGATTCATTTGGTTGCTACAGACGGGAGAAGGCTTGCTATTGTGAGTAGAGAGGTTTCTCTGCCAAAGGGGTTAGAAAAGAAGGTGATAATATCAGTAAAAGCCGTTAATGAGCTTAATAGAATCCTTGAGGATACCGGGTCTGTAAAAGTGGCAATAGACAATAACCAGATTGTCTTTCATTTAAATGACACTGTCATTATATCAAGATTAGTTGAAGGAGAGTTCCCGAATTATGAAAATGTTATTCCTAAAGAGTGTAAGGAAAAAATCAAGGTGGACAGGGAAGGGTTTTTAGCAAGTTGTAAAAGGGTGAGTTTATTGACCACGCATGAGTCACAATCCATACGCATAGACCTTATGAAGGGCAAAATGGTTATTTCAGCAAATACGCCTGATGTGGGAGAGGCAAGGGAAGAGATAGACATAGACCACAAGGGCGGAGAAATATCTATAGGGTTTAATCCTAATTATCTCATAGATGTATTAAAGAATATGGATAATAAGGAAGTGGTTCTTGAATTGACAGATGGAGAAAAGCCTGGCGTAATAAGGGATGAGGGCTATGTATATGTTGTCCTCCCGATGCAGTTAGCATGAAAGAAGGGATTGCCCCGATAAAAGACATTCTAAAGGCAGTATTATCCCAGATGAGTGATAGGCGGCAACATGTAACATGGGACTTTTTTAAAACATGGGAAGATACTGTAGGAGAAGATATCGCAAGGCATACAAGACCTGTCAAGTTAAATAGAGGTGAGTTAGTCGTCCTTGTAGATAGCTCAAGCTGGCTTCATGAACTGGTCTTCAGGTATAAACCTACTATACTAAAGGGGCTTAAAGAGAGGATGGGAGAGGAGTCTATTAACCACATACGTTTTAGAATGGGGGATGTGAAAGAGGTCCATGGCGAAAGAGACTAAATACGATGCTACAACCATACAGGTATTAGAAGGGATAGATGCCGTCAGGAAGCGTCCTGCGATGTATATAGGCGATGTATCCACAAGGGGATTGCACCACCTTGTATACGAAGTAGTAGACAATAGCATAGATGAGGCGATGAGCGGCTATTGTGAGAATATCAGCGTAACAGTCCATATGGACAATTCTGTTACAGTAATAGATGATGGCCGTGGCATACCTGTAGATATACATAAGACCCAGAAGAAACCTGCGGTTGAGGTTGTCCTCACAACACTCCATGCCGGGGGTAAGTTTGACCATAAATCCTATAAGGTGAGCGGAGGGCTCCACGGCGTTGGCGTATCTGTAGTAAATGCGCTTTCTGAGTGGCTTGAAGTAGAGGTGCGTAGAGACGGCAAGATATATCACCAGAGATACGAGTATGGTAAGACAGTCTCAAAACTCACCGTTATTGGAAAGAGTAAAAAGGCAGGCACAAGGGTCACATTTAAGCCCGACAAAGAGATATTCAGCGGCAAGATAGAATTTAGCTTTGATGCCCTGTCAAACCGTCTGAGGGAATTGGCTTTTTTGAATAAAGGGCTCAAGATAGACATAAAGGATGAGGGGTCTAACAAGGAAAATACATTCAAGTTTGATGGCGGCATAGAATCATTCATTGAATATCTGAATAAAAACAAAAATCCTCTTCACAAAAAGGTTGTCTACTTTCAAAAAGAGAAAGATAATATATTCGTAGAGATGGCCATGCAGTATAATGACGGCTACGCGGAGAATATATTCAGTTTTGCAAATAATATCAATACGATAGAAGGCGGCACGCACCTGAGCGGATTTAAATCAGCGCTTACAAGGACGATAAACCAATATTGCAAGAATAGGAATTTGCTTAAAGAAAATGACGCGGCTATCTCAGGTGACGATGTCAGAGAAGGGCTTTCAGCAGTTATCAATGTCCGGCTTCCCGAGCCCCAGTTTGAAGGTCAGACCAAGACAAAGTTGGGCAATAGCGAAATTCAGGGTATAGTAGAATCAATTGTTAATGAGGCTCTTGGCGCATTCTTAGAAGAGAATCCATCTGTAAGCAATAAGATTGTAGAGAAATCCTTGCTGGCAGCACGGGCAAGGGATGCGGCAAGGAAGGCAAGGGACCTTACACGGCGTAAGGGAGCCCTGTATGGAAACTCGCTCCCTGGCAAACTTGCAGATTGTTCAGAGAGGGACCCTGCTCTTTGTGAGATATACATCGTTGAGGGCGATAGCGCCGGGGGGTCGGCCAAACAAGGTCGGGACAGGAGATTCCAGGCGATACTTCCTATAAAGGGGAAGATATTGAATGTAGAGAAGTCAAGGTTAGATAAAGTCCTGAGCAATGAAGAGATTCGTGTGATTATAACTGCATTAGGGACCGGTATCGGAGAAGGTGAATTTGACATATCAAAACTCAGATACAACAAGGTAATTATCATGACAGATGCAGATGTGGATGGGTCACACATAAGGACACTGCTACTCACCTTTTTCTACAGGCAGATGGCGCCCCTGGTAGAGCAAAGCCATATATACATAGCACAGCCACCACTCTACAGGATTAAGAGGGGAAAGAGGGAAGAATACATAGAGACGGAAGAAGATATGTCAAAACTATTGCTTGAGTTGGGCAGAGAGGACTTAATCCTGGCCAGTGTTAAAGATAAGCGGACATACACAGATAACCAATTTAAAGAATTGCTTAACCTCTTGGTTGAGGTAGAAAACCTTGCAATAGCAATAGGTAGGAAGGGAGTGAATTTTTCAAAATACCTCACATTTATACATCCAAAGACCAAAAAACTGCCTATTTATATGGTAAAAGTGGAGGAAGAATACCATTTTGTCTATACTGATGATGAATTGGCAAAATTGGTTAAGGCAGAAGAGGAGAAATTAGGTGAAGAGGTAGAGATTAATGGCGAAATGGCCGGCGAACCTGTTAAAGGTGCACGGAGGGCGAATCTGGTAGAGTTTTATGAGGCAGCAGATTTAGAAAAGGTTATTCAAAGAATAGAGAAATCAGGGTTTGATATGGCAAATTATTCAGCAGAAAAAGAGGATGCCCAGAAAAAGAAAACCGGCGACAGGAAGAAAGAAGAGCCCAACTATAAGATTATAAATGATAAGAAGGAAGAGATTGCATTATATAGCCTTAAGGATATATTGGATTATGTTCGCTTAACAGGAAAGAAGGGTATGACTATCCAGAGGTATAAGGGATTGGGGGAGATGAATCCTGTTCAGCTATGGGAGACCACGATGAACCCTGAAAAACGCACTATCTTGCAAGTAAGACTTGAAGACGCTGTCAAGGCTGATGAGATATTTACTATCCTGATGGGGGACCAGGTTGAACCCAGGCGGCGGTTTATAGAAACACATGCCCCAGAAGTAAGAAATCTGGACATATAGCCATGATGATACCCAGCCATCTCCTGCCATGGATTGCCTTTAACATTTTTGTGCTTGTGATGTTAGCCATTGACCTTGGGGTTTTTCATCGTAAGTCCCACGAAGTGAAGATAAAAGAAGCGCTCGTATGGAGTGCTATCTGGATTACCATGGCACTTCTCTTCAATCTGGGAATTTACCTCTGGCGTGGTCCGACAACGGCGGTTGAATTCCTGACTGGTTATTTGCTCGAGAAATCCCTGAGCGTTGATAACATCTTCGTCTTTTTGATGCTCTTCTCCTACTTTCAGGTGCCCCCTCTTTACCAGCATAAGGTCCTCTTCTGGGGGATTCTCGGCGCGCTAATCATGCGGGCAATTTTCATCGCTACAGGCATAACGCTAATTCAGAAGTTTCACTGGGTCATTTATATTTTCGGAACATTTCTTATTCTGACCGGCATTAAAATGGCATTGCAGAAGGGCAAAGAAATCCATCCGGAAAGAAATCCAGTGCTCAGGCTCTTCCGTCGATTTATGCCTGTTACGGATAGATATGAGGATAGCAAGTTTTTTGTGAAGAAAGATAGACGTTATCATGCCACCCCGTTGTTCATTGTGCTGCTGGTTGTGGAAACGACGGACGTCATCTTTGCAGTAGATTCAATTCCCGCAATTCTTGCTATCACGCACGATCCGTTCATCGTCTACACGTCGAACGTATTCGCCATCTTAGGGCTGCGAGCCCTTTACTTTGCCCTGGCTGGCGTTATGCAACTCTTTCACTACCTCAATTACGGGCTTTCTGCCATCCTTGTCTTTGTGGGGGTGAAGATGCTACTTGGGGAAGTTTACAAGATACCAGTGGGTATTGCCCTGGGTGTGGTTGCAGGCATATTAGCCATTTCAGTGTTCGCATCCATCGCCTTCCCGCGTAAGACATCTCCCGGGTTACCCTTAGAAAAATCCCACTAAAAACCACTTTAATTCTCAGCAATAATTACATCTACTTTCATCTTGTCAAATTCTCATCTGATTCTGCAAACTCTTCAAAATGAAACTTTGTCTCGTTATTCAAAATATACCAAACCAAAATTTACTCAGGCAACCATAACCATTCTGTTTTTTTAAAGCCTGGTGAGAAATGGGATGGGGTTTTTGATATTGCCTGGGTACGGATAAAGCCGGGGAACGCGCCCCAATCTCATAGGACTGTCTGTCTTTACCCGCAGCAGGCAGGCTCAATTCTGACCAAGGGGGATAAAACTAATAAAAGGTTCTGGAGAGTCTTCTAACAGGAAGAGAGGGAAGTGTTGGCTATTTCCTCCCAAAGCCTTATCATCGCCTACCCATCCTGCCCAGGATTCGCACCATAAATATTACCAAAAGAATAAGCAAAATAATGATCAGGATGCGTATCATTAGTGCTCCTGTTACCTTTTAACCGGTTCGCTTGTAGGCAAGTGGGACTTTTCCAAATACTTTAGTAGATCGGAATCCGCGTCCAAAACAATCGTAGTGCCTGCGCCCAGCGAGCGCTCGTAGGTTTCAAGGCGCCGCAAGAAAGAATAAAATTCCGGATCTTTCTCGTAGGCCGAAGCATAAATCGCCGTGGCTTGGGCGTCCCCTTCACCCATCAACTTCTGGGCCTGTTCGTAACTCTTGGCTAAAACGATTTGCGCTTCTTTATTGACATTGGCTCGAATCTCGCGAGCCTGCTCTTCGCCTTCAGCCCGGTACTTTTTGGCTATGCGCTGCCGTTCTGCCTTCATCCTGGCATAAACACTGGCTTGAACCTCACTTGGCAAATCAAGCCGCTTAATGCGAACGTCAATCAGTTCAATGCCAAACTGCTGCTCCACCGATGCGCGGGCATCCTGGCTTACGGCTTGAACAATTGCCTCGCGTTGTTCCCTCACAAAATCGATAAAAGAGCGCTTGGCAATCTCCTCCCTTAAACGCCCGGTCACGATATCGTTTAATCTGATCAATGCCCCTGCTTCGGTCCGAACCGTGCGGTAGAATTCCAGTGGGTCCATGATACGCCACCGCGAAACGTGGTCCACCATCACTCGCTTCTTATCCGAAGTCAGATATTCGACCGCTGTCGCATCAGATGAAAGGACGCGCTTGTCAAAACGCTGCAAACTGTGAATGAAGGGAACTTTTATGTAAAGACCTGGTTCACGCACGGTGCGAAGCGGTTGACCGAACATCGTGACAATCGCCTGCTTCCGTTCGTCAATGATGTAAAAAGTCCGCAATACGGCCAAGACGGCGATACAACCTATAATGAGAAGCGGCAGTTTGAGTGATTTTGCTTTCATGGCTTCACCTCTTTCAATTTCTGAGAAGTGGTTGTAGGGATCTCATGCAGCGCCTGTGCTTTTCTAAGAGGAAGCCACGGTAAAACCGAGCCGGTGGACTGTGAGGGCAATATAACCTTCTCCGTGTGGGGCAGTATGCGCTCCATCATCTCAAGATAAAGCCTCTCTCTTGTCACCGTGGGTGACTTTTCATAGGACTCCCGCACATCCAAAAACCTTTTGGCTTCGCCTTGGCTGCGGATAATGCGCTGTTCTCTGTAGCCTTCCGCTTTTCGCACGACCTCCGCGGCTTCTCCGCGACTTCTCGGCAGAATATCCTCGGCAAACCCTCGCGCTTCTTGTACCTGCCTTTCGCGGTCTTCCCAGGCGCGCACCACATCATGGAACGCATCCTTTACATCCAAAGGCGGGTCTACGACAAGAAGTCTCGCCTCCGTTACCAAAAGCCCTGTTTGGTAGTCATCTAAGAGGCGCTGGAGTTGTTCCTTGGTCTGCTCTTGCACCTGAAAACGGCCATCTGTCATCGTGAAATCAATAGTATTGCGTCCGATCACGTTACGCAAGGCGACTTCCGCGGCCGTCATAAGTATTTGTTCCGGATCCCGAGTGCGAAAAAGAAAAGCAGAAGGGTCTTTTATGACGTACTGCACGAAAAGCTGACCGGCGACGATATTCTCGTCACCTGTCAACATGAGAGACTCCTCCTCTATAACCCTTGTCTGCCCGCCTTCACTACGAAATCCTATCTCGGCTCTCCGCACCCTCGCCACATCTACCACGTCGCGGCTTTGAATCGGTGGCGGTAGATGAAACCCAAGTCCCGGTCCGGTTTGAGAATGCATTTTTCCAAACTGCCTGATGACACCCTGCTCCCCAGGACCGACCACATAGAGTCCTGACGCCAACCACAGAACTAAAACAAGTCCTGAAAGCGTTAAAAACACCCGTGGGCGCAATACTGTTTTAAATAGACTCTGCATATCCTCAAACAAAGAACCCAAAGCAGAGGTCGATCTCCCAGTCCATTCGGTATTGTCCATGTTTCACCCCCCTATTTTTAGATTTAAGTCGGATTCCAATTCCCCTCGACCGTTTTAAATGATAGGAATTTGGTTTTCTCACAACTCTGAAGATAAACCATTTTTGACACCTTCTAACATTCTCCCTTGTCTCATATTTTAAATCTTACTATGGAAAATGGGTTTTGTCAATAAAAATCGAAAATCGAAAATACTTTAATCTCCATTTGTCAAATTTAGCAAGGGAAAACGTTCTGATTCTGAAATCGGCTGGCAGGTCTTGGGTTTTAATTATCTTTTGGGTTGTCTTTCTCATGATTTCGCCATCGAGTGATTTGCCAAATAGATTTTTTACGTTCACCCAGCATAGGAGATGGACTGATCTGACTTATTCTTTTTGAAATCAACATAGTTATTTACCCTCCTTATTTATTTCTTTAAATTTAGGCTGTAGATGCCGTAATCGCTAAGCGTTCTATCCCAATCATTACCAGAGATATGGTCATCATTACCGATAAGTAAATATACCGGAATTCCCAATGTTTTCAACGCTTCACATATGCGGCGTAGCGCTTCCTTCCAATATATGCTCTCTATTTCTCAAGGGAAACATAGAACGTATATCATATCTTAATCCGTTTTTATAAAGTTGATACAATCCCTTAGGCGCAATATCCCCGGCAATTACCAAGAGATCGATTTCCTCTTTCTTTATCATTTCTCGAATAAGATAAATCAGCGATTTATTTCCATGAATGTCAGCAGTAGCAAATATTTTCATTTTTGCTTAACAAGAAAATCGCCTAATTTTCTGTTTTTTGCTTCTACTTCAGCAGCTAAATCATTTTTATATGCCTTTATCTTCTCTCTTATTTCGGGATATTTTATCCCCAGTATCTGTGCCGCAAGGATTGCCGCATTTTGGGCTCCTGCTTTACCTACTGCAACAGTTGCCACCGGTACACCTGAAGGCATCTGAACCATAGATAAAAGAGAATCTAATCCTCCGGATAATTCTGTCCGCATCGGGACTCCGATTACCGGAAGAGGAGTCAATGATGCCATAACCCCGGCTAAATGCGCTGCGCCTCCTGCAGCAGCGATAATGACTTCGAGGCCCCTATCTTCTGCGCTCGAAGCGTATTCATGGGCTCTTTGCGGGGTGCGGTGGGCGGAAATAATATTTACTTCATAGCCGATACCGAACTTCTCCAGGGTTTTCGTTGTCTCCTGCATAGTTTCCAAATCAGAGTCGCTTCCCATAACAATACCTACCAGCATTTTCTCTAACATCTCTTATTCCTCCTTTTAATGAGCGCACAACTTATGGAACGACAGTGAACATAAGTTGTACGCGCGAATTATATCCTTTTACGAGCCGCAGATTTGTCTCGGTTACTCTCTTAGCAAATGCTATCTCTTCTTTGGATATAGACTGTAACGATTCAACCGCTCTTGGCGAACTTATAATTGCTCCGCTTGGGATGAACTTTTTGTCCGGAATCTTTACGCCCTCTATCACCGCTAAGCTTTTAATAAAAACATTATCTTTTATGAGTGCCCTAAATACTACCGAACCGAATCCGATAAAACAGTTCCTTCCGATTCCGCAGGGCCCATGGACAATGCAACCGTGCGATAAAGAAGTGTGTTTACCTATGATTACGGAGCTGTTCCTCAGGGCATGGATAATAACCCTGTCTTGAATATTACTGCCATCGCCGATACTAACGGAGCTTCCTGTTTCATCGGCTCTAATAACCGCACCGGGTGCGACGAATACGTTTTTCCCGATTTTCACTTTCCCGATAATCATAGCCGTAGGATCGATATAGGTTGTTTTATCAATTTTCGGATAGTCGCCGTTGGGATTACACCGTATCATGCCGACTCCTTCATTAATTTTTCTTCGATAAACTTTGTCGAATACTCACCTTTTTGAAAATCGGGATTGTCTAATACTTTTAGGTGAAACGGTATCGTTGTTTTTATTCCTTCCACGATAAACTCAGCCAATGCACGCCGCATCCTGGCAATCGCCTGTCTTCGGTCATCTGCGTGAACGATGAGTTTAGCGATTAAAGAATCGTAATACGGAGGAACGCTGTAACCGGGATAAAGGTGAGAGTCAACACGGACTCCGATGCCGCCTGAAGGATGATACATGGTAACCTTGCCGGGCGAAGGCATAAAATTATTATCCGGGTCCTCGGCATTGATGCGGCATTCTATGGCATGGCCGTTACAGGCAATGTCTTTCTGGGTTAGTTTCAATTTCTCTCCTGCGGCAATACGGATCTGCTCTTTTACCAAATCTACGCCGGTAATCATCTCAGTAATGGGGTGTTCAACCTGGATACGCGTATTCATCTCCATAAAATAAAAATTACCGTCTTTATCTAAAATAAACTCTACTGTGCCAGCACTGTAATATCCTACAGTTTTAGCTGCCTTAATTGCTGCCTCACCCATTTTCTCTCTCAATTTATTGTTTATTGCTGGCGAAGGTGTCTCTTCAATTAACTTTTGATGCCTTCTCTGGATAGAACACTCCCTTTCCCTAAGATGAATGGTATTTCCAAATTTATCAGCCAGCACCTGTATCTCAATGTGGCGTGCCTGGTCAAGATACTTTTCAATGTAGACCTCATTATTTCCAAATGCCGCTTGAGCCTCTGTCTGCGCCATATGAAATCCGGAAATTAAACTCTCTTTATTATGGGCAATTCTCATCCCTTTGCCACCACCACCTGCGGAGGCCTTAATCATCACAGGATAACCGATTTTCCCTGCTATTACAATTGCTTCGTTTTCGTCTTTAACTGTACCGTTACTTCCGGGAACAATAGGCACTTTTGATTTCTTCATAGTCTCTTTAGCTACTGACTTATTTCCCATTTTCGCAATAGCCGGAGGAGGAGGTCCGATAAAAGTTATATTGCAGGATTGACAAACTTCTGCAAAGTGTTCGTTTTCAGACAAAAATCCATAGCCAGGATGAATAGCATCAACATCAGCAACGTCAGCTGCGCTGATAATAGCAGGAATATTTAAATAGCTCTCTTTACTGGGAGCCTTGCCTATACATAATGCTTCATCAGCAAATCTTACATGCAAAGAATCCCTATCCGCTTCAGAGTAAACAGCGACTGTTCTGATACCTAATTCTTTGCAAGCGCGGATTACTCTTAAAGCAATCTCTCCACGGTTGGCAATCAATACTTTATTAAACATACCTATTTTGCCTTTAAGCCTTATTCGGAATAAGGATATTGAGGGCTTGTAAGTATTTTTCAGAGGTCTTTAAAACTATGTCTGGAGATAATTCTGGGCCAGGAGGGGTCTTGTCCCAATCAAGTGTTTCTAAATAATCCCGCACAAACTGCTTGTCAAAACTTGGCTGGCTTTTTCCTGGTTCATATTGGTCTTTGGGCCAGAAACGTGATGAATCCGGGGTAAATATTTCGTCAATGAGGATAATCGTTTTTATCTCCATAAAGCAACCTCCCTTTTACAATGTTATGGGAATTAAGCTCAAATAATCTTCGATCCCGCCTTTATCTAAGCAACAAGAGATTATTCTTTTCCCTAAAGGCTCTAATTCCGGGGTTAAAAACTTATCTAATTCTCTCCAGAAAAATTCATACAAGATCTTTGTGCCCTCATCATAGCCTTCATCGCCAATTTCTGGTTGTTTATTTGTTTCCATGAACCATTCAGGAATAGGTGTTCCCTCTATCTGCATAACTTGAGGCACATATCCTAATAAAGTACAACGCGCCACTAACAATCGCTCTTTTCTGAACTTTGCTACTCCTCGCCGAGCAATATATTCTCTGGAGATCCACTGAGGCATAAAGCCTACTCTCCATATACCTATATGTTGATTTGGAAATAAAAGATATTTCGTCTGAAGAGTATCTAAAATCTGTCTTAATAATAAATTGGCGTGGTTTACAAATTTTCCCGTAGCAAATGGCCAATAGGAACCTACCCCTTCACTGCTTAAACCCACGGTATCCACAATGCTGGGATTTTCATCACCTCGGGGGGAAACTAATCTCCATAACCAGGCTAAGGCTGGCGGCAAGATATGTAATATACCTAAAATACCATAAGATGGACTTTCTCTCCTGCAAGGAGGGGTACGAATACCAAAGCTCCGAAAATCCACCTCTGCAGATCCTTCAACGATATTGGGAACAAGTCGGCGGGGCAAAATTACCCTCGGATTCGGACAAGGCTTACCCGGCTCATCCTGCGTATGTTCCCAAATAAGGCATGTTGCTTTTGGAATACCCTCAATATTTAAAAATATCAGCGGTTCTTTAGGATGAATACACAAACTTTCTAAATGCGGATCTGTTCCATATTGGGTAATATGATTTAAACGTACAAACCATGCTTGTTCAGCATCTGCAACTACTAATTTCTTACTTTCCTTTTGAAATGAAGGAAGAGCTAAAGCCATATCATCAGTAACCGGCCTTAAAGAACAACCCTGGTTAAGCACAATAAAAAAATCCTCTCCGGTTATCCCATTAGTGCCCAAGAGCAGCCTTCCATCAGGTTGACGATGGGGATACTCTAACATCTCGCTCTTTCCTCCGCCACTTGCTCCCTCATGCATAATAGTAGTGATATTTTCGTAAGGGGTAACCACTTGAACTGTTGAACCATGCAGAGTAAGCCACTGTTCTATTTCTCCTATCTGTAAAAGAACACCGTAGATCCCCTTTTTTGCGCTCGGTCCAGGATAGAGATTATAAGAAAAAATCTCATGTAAGTTCTGCAGGCGATTGTGCACCACTACCTGTTTACCTTGAAAAAGAGTATGGCGCAGTGGTGGAGCCAAATATATAATGGCTCGGGGTTGAAAATTTAAAGGAATTTCTTCAGGTTTAATAATACCCTGCAGGTCGGCTAAAGCGCCGATAAAAAAACCTGCATTCTCAGGTGCAATTAATAAACCGAGGTATCCTGTATTCCTACCACCCACCATAATCGCCAAAATTGCTAATTTTTGTTTTTTTAACCATTCAAATGTCTGAAGACGAACTTCCTCGAATGATTTATTAAATAACTCACCAAAATAGGCTTTATCCGTCTCTTTCCCATCACCAATTACCAGGGCATCAGGATCGCGTCTGCGCATATATTTCTCAGTGTAATTTACCGCTAATCCATTTTTACATCTAGCTACTGCAGCTTCCACAATCCTTCCTTTACCTTCTATCTCATAGGCCACTTCAAAGAAATCCCTATCTCCACCTGTAGCCAGGGAAAATATATCCTCTCTGTTTTTAAGCACTGCAGCCTGAAGAGAAGAATTCAAAACCTCCTTGACTTCATCAGGAATTCCCCATTCATTCCATTGACTACTCATTGCCTCTACTCCTTCCTTTTATCGCTCATATTTTCCATCCCTACTTTCTAATCCTTTAGATTGACCTCAAATAGTTTTCTCAATTTCTCTTTATGTAAATTTAGCCCTTCCAAATTCAAATCCTCCAGATAGGGAATGAGCCCGATGGGAGTTTCATGGGCTTTGACCCGGTTATTTACTCTATCTACTATCCACTTTAAGACCCTAATATTTTCCCCAAAACCAGGCCAGATAAACTTACCTTCGTCATCTACTCTAAACCAGTTAACCGAGAATATCTTTGGGGGATGGGTTAATCTTTTACCAATATTAAGCCAATGCTGAAAATAATCACCCATGTTATAACCGCAAAACGGCAACATTGCCATAGGGTCTCTTCTCAAGACACCTACCTGATGAATAGCGGCGGCAGTAGTCTCTGAACCCATTCTGGCACCTAAAAATACTCCGTGTTGCCAGTTAAAACTTTCTACCACTAAAGGTATAATCTGCGTTCTTCTACTGCCAAAGATTATGGCTGAGATAGGCACGCCCTGAGGATTGTCAGATTCTTTGGAAAGTGTAGGTGAATTGTATATGGAAACGGTAAACCGGGAATTTGGATGCGCCGCTTTGGTGCCTCCCGAAGCATCCCAGGGATTACCTTGCCAATCAAGCAAATTTTTCGGTATCTCTCCATCCGTTCCCTCCCACCAGGGTTCATTTGTATCAATGTTTAAGGCAGTATTTGTAAAGAGTGTGGGGTAGAATTTATTTGCTTTCAATGTGCGTATCATATTGGGATTTGTCTTCATAGATGTTCCATCTGCCACGCCAAAAAGTCCGGTCTCAGGATTTATTGCCCAAAGCCTACCATCAGGGCCAATGCGCATCCATGCAATGTCATCACCCACTATCCAAACCTTATAACCGGGGAGTGTGGATTCAAGCATAGCTAAATTAGTCTTACCGCAAGCACTGGGTAAGGCCGCAGTAATATAAGTAATCTTACCATCAGGGTCCTCTATGCCAATAATCACCATATGCTCAGCAAGCCAACCTTCTTTTAGCCCAAGCCAGGAAGCGATTCTTAAAGAAAAACATTTCTTGCCCAAGAGGGCATTCCCACCGTATCCGGAGCCGATGCTCCATACAAAATGTTCATCAGGAAAATGCATAATAAATCGCTTATTCGGGTCAAAATCCCCCACAGAGTGGAGACCTTTAACAAAATCATTACGGTCTCCAATTTTTTCTAATGCGACTTTTCCCATTCTGGTCATTATTCTCATACTTATTGCCACGTAACTGACATCTGTAAGTTGAACACATGCCTTTGCATAAGGTGAATCAGGATGTCCCATCATGTGAGGAAGGACATACATCGTTCTTCCGCGCATGCAACCATCGGATAGTTTGGCCATTAATGTTTTTGCCTTTGTGGGATCCATCCAGTTATTGTTAGGTCCTGCGGTTTCCTTATCTGGATGGCAGACATACGTCAGATGTTCAGTACGTGCCACGTCTGTAGGATGGCTTCTGTGCAGGTAGGCGTTGGGCCAGGAGTCTTGATTTAATTCGTAAAATATAGGACTCCCGTTAATCTTTTCCTCATGCATACCTATTTCTATAAGTCTATGTGCCTCTTTTTCTGAGCCATCGCACCAATAAATTTTATCTGGTTGGGTTAACCTTGCCTGCTCCTCAACCCATTTCTCAAGCAGTGTAGCCATAGTTTTTAACCTCCTTTAAAAGTTAACGGCAAATAAAAAAGCCAACACCATTTCCTGCTCCCACAAAACGGAAACCGGGAAACCCAATGTTGGCTTACTTTGCAACAACCTCTTTAGTTAATAGGTCTTTGCCTTAGTCTTCCAAATAATTGCTTTTTAAATCACAAATGAATTTTATAATAAAAAAATCCCCTTGTCAACTATTTTTAAATTCATCCTCCAAATTTTGGTCTAACGTAAAAATAATAACCCTCTCGCCTGTCTTTGTGCTTATATCTGTATGAAGACTCCTTATTTGACACCCAGTAATACCAGAAACCAAATTTTCCAATAAAATCCTTGCACTCTCCAATAACTGAACGCGCGTCTTTTTTATTAAATCTGCCCCTTCAGCAGTTTTGGCTAATTGTTCTTCTGCTGGCGTAAGAACACCTTTAAGTCGGACAAAGACCATATCCTTTATAATATAGGTCTTGGTCTCAGTTGGCCCCCTACCCATATATTCCTTTTCAAATTTAATTATTGCATCGCTAATCTGTGCTTCTGTTTGACCTTTTGTTCTATTTCCCATTATGAATATCCATTTGCCTAATGGCACGCCTAAGTTAACCCAATCCTTACCCGGGTGTTATTTCAAGTTACCACCAGAATCACATTAAACAACCCCCCACCAGTGCTTTTTCATTTTAAGATTGAGCAGAAAACTGATTATACTGAACCACAAGGCACTTTATTAAAAAGCCCCTCATCAGCATCTCCTTCTTTCTAATAAGCACCTATATCTTTCAGCCGTTGGTCAGATATACCAAAATGGTGGGCAATCTCGTGTTCAATAACGTGCTGTATTTGTGCGAAGACTTCATCTTTGGATTTACATGACCTTTCAATATTCCTTTTATATAGGGTTATTTTATCAGGCATCACCATACCATAGTAGTGGGTTCTCTCTTTTAAAGGGACTCCCTGGTAAAGCCCTAAAAGACGGCCCCGTACTCCCAACCCTAAAGCCTTTACAATTTCCATATCAGGTTCTTCTTCAATGGTTAAGTCTATGTTTTCAAGTTTCTTTTTAAAAACCTCTGGAAGTTGGTCAAAGGCTTTTTTTGCCAGTTCCTCAAATTCTCTCATCCTATCCATCTATCTGGTTATCTTTAAAATCTTATATCTTAAAATTCCTGCAGGTATTTTGATCTCCACTATTTCGTTTTCTTTATGACCTAATAATCCCTGGCCTACAGGAGAATTAATAGAAATTTTCCCTTGAGAATAATCTGCTTCTAATTCCGAGAGCAATGTATACTCTAATTCTTCTTCTGTGTTTATGTCCTTTAATTTAACAGTTGCTCCTATGAACACCTTATCTTTGGGAATATTTTCACTGTCAAGGATACGCACATGGCTTAGTTTATACTCCAATTCAGCAATTCTTTTTTCATTTAATGCCTGGGCTTCTTTTGCAGCATGGTACTCAGCGTTTTCTTTAATATCTCCATGTGCCCTGGCCTCCTCTAATGCTTTAGAGGATTCTCTTCGCTTTACTGTTTTAAAGGATTTAAGTTCCTGGATTAATTTCTCATAACCATCTCTGGTTAAATAGACATCTCCTTTACTCATCTTTTTATCCCCACTTAATCTGCATTTGGCAGGTGCACGTGCCTGGACAACGCATTACATTCATTCCAAAATTAAATCCATACCGAACGTAAGAGACGCTACGCTCGTTTGCGCAAAAGCTGATTGGCCGGTATTCGAACCACCTTGCCGTTGCGCCAGATCACGACGGGGCGGCCTGTACGTTTGTGGTCTTCGATAACTTCACGAACTGCTTCCTTAAGTGCCTTTTCAGCCCCAGAATGCAACTTGGAAACACTGATATTCTTAGTCGCCATTTCTACTCCCTCTCAATATCTTACTGTATAACTCGGTATCTTTAATAGAAAGTTTATCACCTGTATGATGCGATTAATTCTCAATAGATTGAATTGAATGATAAATGATAGGAATTTGATTTTTTCACACTCCTGAACATGAGCCATTTTTAACATCCCCTGACACCCTCTCCTATTTCATGTTCTAAATCTTACCATGAAAAATGGGTTTTGTCAACAACCTTGGAATTTTTTCGCATCACATACTAAAAGTAATCCTAAAAAGCGGTTGCTAAGTGCTCAGTTGATGCTTTTTGAACCAGAGGCAGATTATGAAAATAAAAAGCCCAACCTCTCTCCAGAAATAGTTGTGTATGATAAAAAGACAAAGAGGGTTTATATTAACAAAGAGCAATATTTTGGAGATGTCTCAAATGAAGTATGGAAATATTTAATCGGAGGCTATCAAGTAATGGATAAATATTTGAAAGACCGAAAAGGAAGAAAAGAACTATCTATGGAAGAAATCAACCATTATATGAAAATAGCAAAAGCCATCCGATTAACAATTGAAACCCAGGAAAAGATTGACCATCTCTACAGAAAAACTGAAATTTAAGTCACTGCCTTAACTAAACAAATTACTTGTACTTAATCTGCACAGGCCTCTGTGAGAAAAATTGTTCGGAGTATAACGTCGCTCCTGAACATTTCCAGTGAGACCGTCCTCGGGCTTACTGGAATATGCTCCAGGAGATTGTTGGACTTCAAATTGCCGGTGGATCATCTTTCTTCTTCATGATGACTCTCGTTGGCGTGATTTCTTCGCAGCACTCACACAGGAATGTGACAACTCCACTAAGGTCAGCACCCTTGACATCGAGCTTTAGAACTGCTGTTCCATAGTCGTGAATATTCTTGTTTAGTGGTTCCCAAGAAAATGTCAGAAGCCTGCTGCCTGTTATGCTGCCGATAAGTGCGCACTTTTCTTTCGTGGAAGTAATCAACACGCCAGATACTTTTGATCCAGTCTGTCGCAGCATTACAGTCTTAACGTCGGCATCGTCGTCAGGTTTGTGCGGATTATCGTACGATAGCTTAATCAGGTCATAAGTCCCCTGAACTGTTGGAATTCCAGTAAAGAATCTGCGGCGCACTTCGGGGATAATCTTGTCCCGCGCTAGCCAGACAATAAAGACTGCCGTGATAGAAGACGCACATCCGAGTAAAAAAGGTGTCATCTATTGTTTCCTCCAAGCCCAGCATGTATTGGACTGCCGAAATATTCTTGCAAACACTGCAAATTCTGCAGTCTAACTCATCCGCATGTTTTAATCAATTAAATCCATAACTGTATAAGTAACATATTATTACATTAAAATAATATCAATATTTTGATTTGGTTTAGATTGCAATTTTTGCAGTCTAACACGGTTTTTATCAAACTACCTGCGGATACCAAACTTACTGTAAATCATACCACTCCCCTTTCTTTTGTCAAGCATTTTCGGGTTTCAGTTTTGTAGCCTTAAAAAAAATTCACTTGATTTATTTTTAATATATTGTATACTATAAAGCATGTATACGATGAATGAAAAGGTAGTTCCTGTATATATAGAAGATGAGATGAAGAATTCCTACATAGATTATGCGATGAGCGTAATCGTAGGAAGGGCATTGCCTGATGTTCGGGATGGGCTCAAGCCTGTCCATCGCAGGATTCTCTATGCGATGAAGGACCTCAACTTAGAGCACAATAAGCAGTATAAGAAAACAGCCAGGATAGTGGGGGAATGTTTTGTTAAAGATACGTTAATCCTTACACATAAAGGACTCATCCCCATACAAGATATAAAGATAGGCGATTTAGCGTACACTCAGCGAGGCAAGGAAACAGTTACTCAATTATACGAAATGCCAGCAAAGCCGCTTCTGAAAATAACCCTTGAAAATGGCATTAGCAACGTGGCTACGCCTTCACAAAAAATTAAAACGTTAAATAAAAATTTAGAATTTGAATGGAAAGAAACAAGAGAACTAAAACCAGATGATGTTATTGTAGTAAGGGCTTGCTTTCCAGACATAAAAGATTTAGTAAAATTAGATGCATCTTATCCTGGATTACCGCGTTATTTGAATAAAGAAATATCTTATCTTTTAGGCCTACTTATTTCTGATGGCTGGATAGAAAAACCCAACGGCCGTTCAAGAAATAGAATGTTCTTTTACTCCACCGAACGTAATGTAATAGAGAAAGCCCAAGCCATATTCAGGCAGTTATTTTATTATGAACCTACGATAGAAACAAAGATGCCCAAAGGGAGTACCAAAGAAGGCAAGCCTTATAAGAAAGGTTATCAAATAAGGATTAGCAGACATTATATAAATGATTTCTTTATGGCAAATTTTCATTTAGAAGGGAAGAAAGCCTTGACCAAGGAAATCCCTGCTCAGATATTTGCTTCACCTAAAGAAGTAATATTTTCGTTTGTCGCCGGGCTAATAGAAGGAGATGGCTCTATACACAATAAAAGAAATATCATACATTATGGTTCTATATCTGAGAGATTAATAGATGGTTTAATGATTCTCTTACAGCATTTAGGCATCTTTAGCACAAAATATATAGAACAGAATAAAGACATGTCTTATGCTATGGGGAGGCAAATTTGGGGAAGGAACCGGTTTTACTATTTAGAATTCCGTGGGTCAAATGCATTGCTATTGTCGAAAAACATCAATCTTTTTGACCAAGAAAAAGAAAATAGGCTTAAGAAGATATCTAATGGAAAGATGATGGTATCAAATTATGATATCATCCCTTATGCAGGAGAGCACATATTTCAAGAGCTTAGCGCAAAACACATTGGAAGTGGCTGGTATAGTGATATTAACGGAAACAAATTCAGGATGGGCATTAAATATCCTGCAGGATGTAAGATAAGATACTCATCTGACCTTATGGAAAAACCCTTGAGAAAATCTCAAATTATGAGTTGGGGTATCAGAGATAAGTTACAAAAGATAGGTTCGCCCTTATCAAACTTTGTAGAAGACACTATATCTAAAGATGTGTATTTTCTTAAGGTATCCGCTATTGAAGGAATGCCATCTGAGAAAACATTTGATATTCAAGTAGAAAATGAGCATGAATTCATTGCTAATGGAATGGTTGTCCATAATTGTCTAGGGAAATATCATCCACATGGCGATGTGGCTGTCTATGATGCATTGGTAAGGATGGTGCAGGATTTCTCATTGCGATATCCATTGATAGACGGTCAAGGAAATTTTGGATCGGTCGATGGTGATGCACCGGCTGCTATGAGATATACAGAGGCACGGATGGCAGCGATTGCTGATGAGATGCTTTCAGATATAGAGAAGGAGACTGTTCGATTCGTACCCAATTTTGATGAGACATTGGTTGAGCCGACTGTTCTGCCTGCAAGGCTCCCTAACCTTTTGATTAACGGCTCAAGCGGGATAGCAGTAGGTATGGCTACTAATATTCCTCCGCATAACTTAGGCGAGATAGTAGACAGCATAGTTATGCTTATAGACAATCCCGATGCATCTTTAAATGACCTTATGAAGATTGTCAAAGGCCCTGATTTCCCAACAGGTGGCATCATATGCGGAAGAGAGGGCATAGTAGAGGCATACAAGACAGGTAAAGGGATATTGAAACTGCATGCAAAGGCATTTATTGAGGAGCAGAAAAGCGGCAGAGAGCATATCATCATAAGTGAACTCCCATACCAGGTAAACAAGGCAAATCTCATAGAATCCATTGCTGGATTGGTTCAAAGCAAGAGAATAGAGGGCATATCAGATGTCAGGGATGAGTCTGACAAGGATGGTATGAGAGTCGTTATAGAACTGAAGCGTGACCAAAACTCCCAGGTGATTCTAAATCAACTATATAAACATACCCAGTTACAGACTACGTTTGGCATAATAATGCTGGCGCTGGTGGATAGACGTCCACGCATATTAAATTTAAAACAGGTACTGCTCTTATACATAGACCACCGTAAAGATATAATAATAAAGCGGACTACGTATGACCTGAACAAGGCACAGGAGAGGGCGCATATCTTAGAGGGACTAAAGATAGCCCTTAGTAATATAGACAAGATAGTCAAACTCATCCGTAGTTCCAAGACTACTGCAGAGGCAAAGAGCGGGCTTATCAGTAATTTTTCATTAAGTGACAGACAGGCCCAGGCCATCCTTGAGATGCAGCTGCAGAGATTAACATCTTTAGAGCGTGAAAAGATTGAAGAAGAATACCTTGACCTTATCAAGAAAATAGAGTTCTACAATGCTATACTGGCAAGCGAGAAGAAGGTGCTTTCTATAATCAAGGAAGAACTTGCCGAACTAAAAAAGAGATTCAGTGATGAGAGGCGCTCCGAGATTGTCGCAGCGGCAGAAGACCTTGAGATTGAGGACTTGATAGCTGAGGAGGATGTTGTAATAACTATAAGCCACTCAGGGTATATAAAGAGATTGCCTGTAGGTTCATACAGAAAACAGCGCCGCGGGGGAAAAGGTGTTACAGGCCTTGAGATGAAGGAAGAGGATTTTGTAGAGCATCTATTTATAGCCTCAACTCATGAATATATACTCTTCTTTACTGATAAGGGCAGGGTCTACTGGCTAAAGGTTCATGAAGTTCCCCAGGCAGGTAGAATAGCAAAGGGTAAGGCTATTATAAATATGTTAGGGATTTCTCAAGGAGAGTCTATCAGTGCCCTGGTCATTGTAAAGGAATTTAGCCCTGGCAAGTTTATCATAATGGCTACAAAACAGGGCATTGTCAAGAAGACGAGGTTAGAGGCATATTCTCATCCAAAGAAAAAAGGGATTATAGCCATAGGGCTTAAGGCGGATGACGAATTGATAAAGTGCGAACTTACAGATGGCGAGCAGGAGATATTGCTTGCGACTAAACTTGGCAAGGCTATAAGATTTCCAGAAGAGATGGTGCGTGACGTGGGTAGGTCCGCATGCGGCGTTAAAGGCATCTCCTTAGGGAAGAAAGACGAGGTTATTGGCATGGAGGTGGTAAAGCCTGATGCAACGTTACTGACAGTCGCAGAAAACGGATTTGGCAAACGGACACTATTTTCACAGTACAGGAGTCAAGGGCGTGGAGGCAAGGGCGTTATAAATATCAAGACGACAAAACGCAATGGAGAAGTAGTCAGTGTCAGGACTGTAGTGGATGACGATGACCTTATGATGATAACACAGGAAGGGATGATAGTGAGGTGTTCTATTAAGGATATACGGACTATCGGCAGGAGTACACAGGGCGTTAAATTGATTTCTTTAGGAGAGAAGGATAAGGTTGTCTCTGTGGCAAGGCTTGCAGCCAAGGATGAGGAAGGTGAGGAAGAAGAAAAAGAATAAACCTTACAGGCTGATTGACCATACTGCAGACATAGGTATAAAGGTATATGGCAAGACGCTGAAGGAACTCTTCCAGAATGCTGCTATCGGCTGTTTTGATAATATTGCAGACCTTGACAATGTCCAATTAAAGAGGCATGTCCGCTTTAACATCCAGGCTCCTTCTCAAGAGGAGCTTTTGCTTTTGTGGCTTAAGGAACTACTCTACTCTTTTGATACGAAGAGGATTTTGTTTAAGGATTTTAAGATAGAAGAACTTAAAGCCACTCACCTAATAGCGACTGCTTATGGGGATAAATTGAATCTTAAAAAACATAGCGTAAAGGAAGAGATTAAGGCAGTTACCTATCACGAGTTTAGTTTGAAGCATGGTAAAAGCGGCTGGACTGCTCAGGTGATATTTGATGTGTAATGTACAAGAGAGTGATTGTCATTGCGAGGAACGAAGCAATCTAATTCAAGGTATGATATAAATGACTGAAGCGTGGCAGGGGAAGTTAGAGAAGATTGACGATTACCGCTGGAGAGTTCCCAAATCCTATAAACAGGGGATGAGGGTAGATGGGATAGTCTATGCTGATGAGAAATTATTAGCAGATATAAAAAAAGACAAATCCATAGAACAGGTAGCAAACGTTGCTATGCTTCCCGGTATAGTGAAATATTCCCTTGCGATGCCTGATATCCACTGGGGCTACGGTTTCCCCATAGGAGGAGTGGCAGCCACTGACCCTGAAGAAGGAGGGGTCATATCGCCTGGAGGAGTTGGTTATGATATAAATTGCGGGATCAGATTAGTACGGACGAGCCTCTTTGAAAATGACGTCCGACCCGTGATAAGGGAATTAATTCACGCACTCTTTAACAGGGTTCCATGTGGTGTTGGCAGAAGTGGAGAGATAAAGATAAGCCAGAGTGAGGAGAGAAAATTATTGGTTAAGGGTTCACGCTGGGCTGTTGAAAAGGGATTTGGTAATGAGCGTGATATTGAAGTTACAGAGGCGCGTGGTGCTATAGAAGGAGCAGAACCAGGGGTCGTATCTGACCGTGCCTATGAAAGGGGTAAGGGCCAATGCGGGACGTTGGGCTCTGGCAATCATTTCTTAGAGGTCCAGGTCATAGATGAGGTTTATGACACAGAGGCAGCCCGTGTATTCGGATTGGCTCAAGGACAAATTACATTAATGATTCACTCAGGTTCAAGGGGTTTTGGTTATCAGGTATGTGATGATTATCTCCAGAGGATGATGAAATGCCCACAAAAATATGGTATCACTATACCAGACAGACAATTAGTCTGTGCCCCTGTTAATTCTCCTGAAGGGCAGGAGTATCTTGCTGCTATGAGGTGCGCGGCAAACTACGCATGGGCAAACAGGCAGGTACTAATGCATCTGGCACGTGAGGTGTTTGAATCGGTATTTGGCAGAAGTGCTGAGAGCCTTGGTATGGACCTGGTTTACGACGTGGCACATAATATCGCCAAGATGGAAAAGCATATTGTGGAAGGGAAAGAAAAAGTTTTATGTGTCCATAGAAAAGGTGCTACAAGGGCATTCCCGCCGGGACATCCGGAACTACCTGCACGGTATAAACATATTGGACAGCCTGTAATTATCCCGGGAGACATGGGCAGGAACTCCTATCTTTTGGCAGGTGCTCAAGGTTCTATGGAGGAAACATTTGGCTCTACATGCCATGGTGCAGGCAGGGTCATGTCAAGAGGCGCCGCTATAAGGGCTGCCAAAGGCAGGTCTATAAGCAGGGAACTTGAAAGTAAAGGTATCATTGCCATGGCAAGGGGTAGGTTAGGGCTTGATGAGGAACAGCCAGAGGCTTACAAGGATGTGAATGAGGTGGTTAATGTAGTCCACATGGCAGGCATTTCCAAGAAGGTCTGCCGTATGAGGCCAATGGGGGTTATAAAGGGGTAGAAGGGTATGCTTGATATAAAATTTATAAGGGAAAATGCAGAGGTTGTTAAAAAGACTATAGAAAATAAAAATGCTAAGGTTGACATAAATGAATTCCTGAATATGGATAGTCAAAGGAGGGCATTGCTGGCTCAGGCAGATGCCCTAAAACACCAGAAAAATGTGGCCTCTGATGAGATTGCCAAACTCATGAAAGAGAAGAAAAATGCCAAGGACAAGATTCAGGATATGAAAATTGTATCCCAAAAAATAGATGAAATTGATAAAAAAGTGGTTGAAATACAGCAAAAAATAGACGAAATATTATATCTAATCCCAAATATTCCCCATTCTTCTGTCCCTGTAGGATCTGATGCATCTGCCAATAAAGTAGTCAAAACATGGGGTAAGGCACGTTCGTTTGATTGGACACCACTAACACATATGGAATTGGCTCAGGAATTGGACATTATAGACTTCCCGAGGGCAGCAAAGATTACCGGACATGGCTTTGCCCTGTTTAAGAAAGAAGGGGCGAGATTGGAGAGGGCGCTTATCAATTTTATGCTTGACCTCCATACAAAAAAGCACGGGTATAAGGAAATATCACCTCCTCTTTTGGTAAATCGCAGGAGCATGACAGGGACAGGCCAATTACCAAAGTTAGAAGAGGATATGTATAGACTGAAAGATGACGACTATTTTCTAATACCTACTGCAGAGGTGCCTGTTACAAATATCCATGCGAATGAGGTCCTAAGAGAAGAAGACCTGCCCATCTACTATACAGCCTATACGCCTTGTTTCAGGAGAGAGGCAGGGGCATACGGTAAAGAGACTAAGGGGCTTACCAGGGTCCATCAGTTTGATAAGGTTGAGTTGGTAAAATTCGTCAAACCCCAGACCTCTTATGATGAGCATGAGGCATTGTTAAAAGATGCTGAGGAGGTTCTCCAGTTGTTAGGTTTACCGTACAGAATTTCCATTCTCTCTACCGGGGATTTGAGTTTTGCAGCATCTAAGTGCTACGATATAGAGGCATGGGCGCCTGGGGTAGGGGCACATTTAGAAGTCTCAAGTTGCAGCAACTTTGAAGATTTTCAGGCAAGGCGTTCAAATATCAAGTTCAGGGATAAGGAGTCAAATAAATTGGCGTATGTCCATACATTGAATGGCTCTGGTGTAGCACTTGCAAGGACAGTTATATGCCTGTTAGAAAACTATCAAAACCCTGATAAGAGTATCACCATCCCTGAGGTCTTAAGACCTTACATGGATGGATTAGAGGTTATAAAGAAGTCTTAAAAAGAGCACGTTGCTTAAAGTATAGTAAAGTATAAACTTCTGAACATCAAGGAACCTGTAAGAAAAAGCCTTGTGTGAAGCACGGTTTCTAGGAGGGTAGAAGGTGCAGGAATTAAAGAACATGGAACGACTGAATGTTAATGTAACAATCCGCATAAAACCATACCTGGGAAAACTGCTTTCCCTGCACAAAGAAGATATCACCTCAGTGTTTGTATATGGAGCTGCAGCCGGCAAAGATTTTGACTCCAGGAAGCAGGAGATAACATTAGGGGTGGTCTTTGAGGAATTGGGTTTTAAACATTTAAGGGAAAGCCTGCACTTAGTAAAAGAAGGAATAAAAAGAAAAATACCTGCCCCCTTGTTTTTAACTTTGAAACATATAAAAAGTTCCTGTGATGTATTCCCTCTGGAGTTTTTAGAGATGCAGGATACGAATCTGGTGGTCTATGGCGGGGATATCTTGAGTCAGATACAGATAAAAAGAGAGCCTTTGCGGTTAGAAGTAGAAGGGCAGATTAAGGGAAAGCTCATTAACATTCGTCAGGCATATTTGGAAATGGGTTTGAAGAAGAAGGGCATAGATATTTTGCTGAAAAAATCCCTGAATAGCCTTATCCCCGTATTCAGGGGAATTCTTAAAGTAAGCGAGTTTGATAAAACGCCGCCTAAGGACAGGAATAATATCGTCATGAATTTAGGTGAAAAATTTAATCTTGATAAGAAAGTCTTTGTGTCAATATTAAGAGATGAAAAAGATGACAATACCATTTTAGGCAAAGACGCACTGGATTATTTAGCCCGGTATATTGAGGAGATTAAAAAACTGGCGGTTATAGTGGATACATTGTGAAGAGGATTATATGGATACTTAAGAAGAGGACACGGATTGCCGGTCTATTTCTTGTCTTAATTTTCCCTCTTAAAATAGAGGCACAAGAACCAGTATTTCCACAATACCGTGGATACGTCAATGACTTTGCCGGCATAATCTCACCCGGCGATGCTTCAAAGATAGAATCTTTTGCCAAAGAATTGGAAGATAAGACTACAGCACAGTTAGCGGTGGTAACAATCAAATCCGCTAAACCGGAAGTCATTGAGACCTATGCTGTGAAGTTATTTCAAAAATGGGGCATTGGCAGGAAAGGCAGAGATAACGGAGTATTATTATTAGTTGCGTCTGAAGACAGAAAGGTGCGCATTGAGACAGGGTATGGGTTGGAAGGAGCCATACCCGATGTCCTTGCCGACAGGATAATTGAAGGGACTATTATCCCCTATTTTAAAAAGGGGGAATATTCCAAAGGAATATTCTTCGGCAGTGTGTCCATATTAGCGTTAGTAGCACAGGAATACAAGGTAGAACTTACAGGATTAGGGGATGTTCTAAGAACTGCTCTTCCTGAAGAAGGCGGCAATTTATCCTGGACATTTTTTCTCATCGCGTTTATTTTGACGACCGGAGGATTGGTGTTTTTATGCCGTCATTTTGCTCTATCCGAACACAGCGGATATTGGTATAGCGGAGGAGGTATAAGCAGCCGCGGATTTGGCGGAGGGATAGGCGGCGGTGGATTTGGAGGGTTTGGCGGAGGAATGAGCGGAGGCGGAGGAGCAAGCGGGGGATGGTAGAGGAGAGTGATAAAAATGGGTAAAGTATGGATTGCCGTTATTGTTTTAATTGTTTTGCTTTTGGGTGTTGTGGGCTGGTATATCAATGGCTTGAATTATGTGGTTCGTCTGGATGAGCAGGTAAAATCAGGTTGGGCGCAGGCAGAGAATCAGCTCCAGAGAAGAAACGACCTTATTCCAAACCTGGTAAATACAGTCAAAGGTTATGCCGCGCACGAGAAAGGGCTCTTTGTCCAGATTACTGAATTACGAAGCCAGTGGGCAAAGGCACAAACGGTTCAGGAGAAGATAGACATTACCAATCAGATGTCTTCCGCATTATCCAGGCTGATGGTGGTAGTAGAAAACTATCCGGATTTAAAGGCAAATCAGAATTTTCTTGCTTTGCAGGCTCAGTTAGAAGGCACAGAAAACAGGATTGCGGTAGAGAGGATGCGTTATAATGAAATGGTGCGGGTATTTAATACCTATATCCGCACAGTATTCGGGAGTCTTTTTGCCAATCGCCGCGGATTAGATAAACCCGCGGTTTATTTTGAGGCAGTACCTGCTGCTCAGCAGGTTCCAAAGGTGGAATTCTAAGACCCTTCCCTTATGTGGAATGGGGAAGGTCTATCCTTTTTAGGATAAGACGGCGAGTAAGTTGAGGAGGAAAACCCATGGATGCTATAGAGGCCATTACTACAAGAAGGAGTGTCAGGCAATTTAGCCAGAAACCGGTTCCAGATGAGTTAATCTATAAACTGATAGATGCTGGCAGATTAGCCCCTACGGCAAATAATGTCCAGCCATGGGAGTTTGTTGTAGTTACAAATAAGGAGACCCGAGAAAAGATAGCCAGCCTTGCAAATTATGGCTCATTCATCGCCGGGGCACCTGTATGTATAGCAGTATTTTGTAAAGATACGAAATACTATCTTGAAGATGGCTGTGCAGCAACAGAGAATATTCTAATTGCTGCCCATTCGTTAGGGCTCGGTTCATGCTGGGTGGCTGGAGACAAAAAGCCGTATTGTAACGAGATTAAAGAGATATTAACTGTCCCCCCTTCGTATAAATTGATAAGCCTTTTACCTATCGGGTATCCTCAAGAGACACCAACAGCCCATGATAAAAGAGAGATAAACGAAGTTATGCATAAGGAGAAATTTTAAGATTCCTTCGGCCCCAATGAATGCATTGCTTATAAATCCCTGGATTTGTGACTTTTCAGCGTATGATTTGTGGTCAAAACCGCTCGGTCTTCTACGAATTGCCTCTTTCCTTAAAAGATTAAAAGTAAAAGTAAGTCTGATAGACTGTCTTGATAGATTCCATCCACAAGTTGATAAATTCTTAAATGGCAGGCCTCTTACTAAAAGCACATCCGGGAGCGGGTCTTATTATTCAGAGGTTATAGAGAAGCCTTCTATCTTCAAGGATATTCCGAGAAGATACAAACGTTATGGCTTGCCGATTGAAATATTTGAAAAACTCCTGAGGGAAACTAAAAGACCTGACATAATCCTTGTTACAAGCGGGATGTCATACTGGTATTTGGGCGTATTTGAGGCGATTAAAATACTAAAAGAGAGATTTCCTTCTGTGCCGATTATTTTAGGCGGGATATATGCCAACATTTGTTTTGACCATGCTGTGAAAAATAGCAATGCAGATTTTGTATATAGAGGGACTGATATTAAGGAAATCCTGGAGGTCATTAGCAAACTGACAGAAAAAGAATTTGATTACTCGCTAATCAAGAAAGAAAACCTGTATTTAGCTTATGAATTATATCCTAAACTTGCCTATATCACTTTGCGCACATCAAGCGGATGCCCGTTCAAATGCAGTTACTGTGGATGGTATATTTTGGATGACAGACTAAAACAGGAAGACCCTGACTTCGTTATTTCAGAGATAGAATATTTCTACAATAAATTCGGCATAAGGGATTTTTCATTATATGACGATGCGCTCTTATACAGGGCAGAAGACCACATTGTAAGGATTTTACACGGACTGGTTAAAAAAAAGATAAAGGCATTCTTTCACACGCCTAACGGTTTACATATCAGATATATTAATGAAAAATTAGCCAGGCTGCTCAGGGAAACAGGATTCATCCAGCCGCGCCTGGGGCTTGAGACAACCGATGAAGAACAGCAGATTGCAACAGGGGGGAAGGCAACGAATAAAGAGTTTTTAAAGGCAATTGAATGTCTGAGAGACGCAGGGTATGATTCAAAAGAGATTGGCGTGTATATAATGGCAGGAATACCCGGGCAGTCTATAGAAGAGATAAAAGAAACCGTTAAATTTCTTTCCTCTTGCAGAGTAAGGATATTTCTAGAAGAATATTCGCCTATCCCTAATACCCCTGATTATGAAAGGTCAGGTCTTCTGCCTGATGCAGACCCTTTACTCCACAATAACATTACCTTCTCATACTTGTATGGGCAGGATAGGCTGCAGGAGATTAAAGATTTAGTGCACAGGCTGAATAAGAGGTAAGATGAAGATGAGGCTCCCTTTCTAAAGATAAAGAGTTATCTTAAGGAGATTAACAGGAAGCAACGCTTAACAGCGAACGAATTATATTGACATAACATCCATGTAATTATACAATTGTATCGTGTTTAACCAATTCTTGAAAAATAGGAGACTCTCAACACTGGTGAGAGAATTACAAAATCAGATAGATTATTATGCTTAATAGAGAAGAATTAGAAAGACTGATAAAAGAGCAGGGGTTGGTTACTGATTATATTAACCTTGATGTTCAACTTACGCCTAATGGGTTTGATTTGACAGTAGGGAGTGTGTATGGATTTGATACTGCCGGGGCATTAGATTTTTCTAATAAGGAAAGAATCGTTCCTGAAGGTAAAGAAATTTTGCCACAGAAAGAAAAACCAGAAGATAAATTCGGCTGGTGGAATTTAAAGGAAGGTGCTTACAAGATAAGGACAAATGAAACAGTGAACATTCCCAACGATTTGATTGCCATTTCATTTCCGAGGACTTCTCTTTTAAGAATGGGCGCCTTTACGCAAAACGGCGTATGGGATGCAGGATTTAAAGGTAAAAGTGAATTTATACTCGTAGTTGAAAATCCTAACGGTATAAGACTTAAACAGAATGCGAGGATAACCCAATTAATCTTTGAGAGGATAAATAAAACAGATAAAGGCTATAATGGGATATATAAAAGTTAGAGATAAAGTTTTAAAGGGGAAATGCCAAAAATTTTCCAGGGTTTAATTACATTACTTATAATGCTTATGATACAATCAATCCTGTATCCAGATACAAAATTTGAAAAGGCCACATTTGCCGGAGGTTGTTTTTGGTGCATGGAAGCACCATTTGAGCAATTAGAAGGAGTCATAGAGGTTATATCCGGTTATACAGGTGGGGATAAAGAGAACCCTGCATACGAAGAGGTATCATCTGGAAGGACTGGCCATGCAGAGACTGTTCAAATCACATACGACCCATCTAAAGTAAAATATTCAGAACTTCTTGAAGTATTCTGGAGACAGATAGACCCAACTGATGAAGACGGTCAATTCGTTGACAAGGGGACACAATACAGGACAGCTATATTTTATCACAATGAAGAACAAAAAGGTTTGGCAGAGAAATCAAAAGGAGAACTGGCTAAATCCGGAAGATACAAGAAACCTATTGTCACAGAAATTATTAAGGCATCTGAATTTTATAAGGCAGAGGAATATCACCAGGATTTCTATAAGAAAAGCTCAATGAAATATAAAATTTATAGACATAATTCAGGCCGTGACCTGTACCTGCAAGATATATGGCGCAGCAAAACTGAGACTGAACATCCTGGAGATGGATTTTCAGGATATAAAAAGCCAACCAAAGAAGAACTAAAGAAGAAATTAACGCCTTTGCAATATAAGGTTACACAAGAAAATGGGACAGAAAAAGAATTTGATAATGAATACTGGGACAATAAGAAAGCAGGGATTTATGTTGATATAATTTCCGGAGAACCTCTTTTTAGTTCCCTTGATAAGTTTGAATCCGGAACAGGATGGCCCAGTTTTACCAAACCACTTGAACCGGGAAATATAGTGGAGAAAACAGACAGAAGTATTTTTATGGTAAGGACAGAAGTCAGAAGTAAACATGCAGACTCGCATCTTGGGCATGTATTTACTGATGGGCCTCACCCGACCGGGCTTCGTTATTGCATGAATTCTGCAGCTCTCCGTTTTGTCCCAAAGGAAGATTTAGATAAAGAAGGATATGGTGAGTATAACAAACTTTTCGAATAAAAATTATAAAAATCCGATAACTATATTTTTAGAATTGACTTATTCTACCCAAAGTGATATTATTTTTCTGGTGTGATAAACTTAAAACTGTGATTCTGGAGGGCTAGTCCTAACTGGTAAGGCAGCGGACATTTTTCTTTTGCCGCCTCCAGGTGGGAGTTTGCCTTCTTTGTATTGGCTACTCTTTGGTCGGTAGTTTTGAGGCTCTGGCGTATTATTCGGCCGTTAAGGTTATATTTAATCTACCAGATTTTGTTGCGGCGATAGATGGACATGGATTTTTCTAATCCTTTTTGTGCGGCAGGAGATAGAAATTTCTTTGCATAATTCTCAATTTGACGAAGACTATGACTCAATCAGGCGGAAGACAAACCATGTGCCATATTCCGGTGGTACTTTGTCCATAGGATGTAGGTAATCACCTAGACGTCCCCACTTACTCTGAACCAATATGATCTTACCTTCAGCATCAACCTCATGAACAAATCCTGTGTGCGCGACAGCTCCGTTTCGGTCTCGGTACACGATTAGGTCTCCTGCCTGTGTCGGCCCGACTACCAGATTGTAGCCGTTATCTTCCAGAATCTTAGGCACCTCAACATTGTCAATAAGACACTCTTTTTTTCCAAACGTCTTACCGTGACAGTTAAACTCATGGGTAGGCAATCCAACTCTCCGAAGACCAGGATATGTTTTTTCGATCTGTTCAGATAAGGAAATCTTGATATTATGAGTTAATAGGGGTTCTTGACAAAGACCAACCATCCGACGCTCGGTGGCATCTATGATTAATCCCTCTTGGGTACAGTGGCAATGTTTGATGGAGTGGCCACGTCTTGTTGTTAGATCTGACACAATGCCTCCTATATGGATGACGTTTTACTGTGAATGATTCGCTTCAGGGTGTCAGCTCTCGCTCTTGTGTCGTAATGATAGTAAATTTTATCAAGATCGATATGACCGCAAAGCACCTTCAGTGCATGCGTGGCTAGGTGAGGACCATAAACTCCGGGAATCTCAATAGGCGCATCAATGAGTAAGTTAACAAGATACTCAATGGCTGATTTGTAATTAAATTTTTCAAAAATGTATGAATAGAAACCCATCGCAAAATCCGAGAGAGGTTCAGAACGCTTATGAATACGATTCAGAGTCCACTCTGCTACTTTGGTCCCTATCTCAAGAATCTCGTGGGCTTCTTCAGATCTTTCTATTTCCTCCCTGAGCGTGTTTGGACCGGATGCATAGAGAGCCTCAAGCCGCGGCCCTTCAACTGATTGAACAATTTCTTCAAAACGACATGTTTCATAGGCTATTGTCATCAATTCGTCTAGTGCCAAAGCCATTGTTAATTCTCCGGAAAGAGTCTTAGCAGCTTCTATCATCCACTTGTAAAATAGGTCATAGGTAGGAGGCTGAGAAAAGTGAACAAGTGGCACTAGGGACTGAATCAGGTTTTGTTCTCGTGGCTTATGCCACTCCGGAAGGAATTCAGTCAAAACCAAATATTCAAACGATTGCCCCGTAGAATCGCAGACCACCGCCTGTTCAGATGGCTTCGCGGAGTATGCTACTCTTTGCAGATTACCTTCATCAGTAAGTTGTAAAAAATCGGCCGTTGAGAAACCGGGCCTGCTACCTACATCTGTTCTGAGAGAGACTGCGATACACGGGTCTATCGGAAAACGTCTAGGCAGCGGTTCTGTAGTCATAATCTTTGTCATTAGGTCCCCAATCCTTTTTCAAAATCAGCCTCAATCGTGCTGGCGATATCCTTCATGGCATTCCATTGGTTAATTGATTCATGAATCTGTTTGCTTGATAAGTCTCCTGCAACTTGCCTCTCAAAGTTGAATGCAATTTGCAACTTCTCTTCGGCACTGTTCCCGGCGCCTACCTTGATGGGTTTTATATCAAGCTTCATTCGCATTAAAGCAACATCCTTGGACATGTATATTCCGAATCGTGCGTCCTTCTCGCCGAAATGGATAGCGATCGGGTTCTTGCTATTTAGGAACACATGCCGGATAAGTTCTCCATATCGGGACTGATCCTCTGGTCTCCACTGCCAGACAAAGTTGAATCCAATGGTTTGATATGGCGTCTGAGGAAGTTTGTCGACAAAGTTGTCTAATACTTTCGTAAGAATTTGTTTATTGTCTCCTTGGGGATGTCGGAAAGCAAGTTGGATCCGTTCTGGTAGCATAGTAAACTCGCAGTATTCTGTTAGCACACGTACGACTGGCGGAGCGTAAATGAAGCCCTCCTTGAAATCTTCTTCAGCGAAAACACCATTCCTTATCAACCAGAGCTGAGTGCAAATTGTCGGATTAAAGCTATTCGCCAGGATAACAACAACACTTCCAACTAATTCTCCCATAGACCCATCCAATTTTATAACCTCATTTATAATTTACCACATACTAATGAAAAAGTCAACCTGTTTTTTAACACTGTCAAGCACATTTAGAAATGTCCTATTTTTACACAAATAGAAATGTCCTATTTTGAAGTTTTTGGTAACAGTGTTTACCTCCCCTTTTAGCCCTTTCGTTAAACAGATCCCTATTCTTATGCTACTTTTTCCATTTGTTGATAAGGACTAATCTGTGGTCTTATCTTGAATTTCCTCCAAGGATGATCCGCTGGTGGTCTATATATCTTCTTTGGCTTAAATATATACTTCTTATCTGGCTTATTTTCTCTTACCGGACGTTCACTTATTTCTCTATACTTTAAGGCTGTGCCTTTGTATGTTATGACTATGGAACCATCTATCCTCTCTTCTACTATAACAAACTTTGTTCGGACATGGTCAATAACCTGGTATAGTTTCTTGTCATGACTTACTGTCCAGTCATTCCTTAATCCGCGTTTCGTCTTTATGCATAGTATCCTGTCCAAATCAATACCTTTGGGTAACTCTCTATGTAAGTCCCCATCTTCTATCGCCTTAAAACTGAATCTCTTGTTGTGTATCGGTAGATAGTATTCTAGGAATTTGTTCGCCTCCTCTATCGTCTTAATTCTCCTCAATCTCATCTCTTTTATAAGACGATCCTGGAGTGTCCTGAAGAGCCTCTCAACCCTACCTTTGGCCTGAGGCGAATAAGCGTGCGTTACATCTACACCAAGTTCTTTCAATGCCCTACCTGCCTCAAGGGCTCTGTATTGTTTAATTCGTCCTCTATTGAACGCTTTTTAGGTGATTTATATGTCGTGTGATTATCTATATACACACTTTGTGGTATGCCATAGGGCTCTACATAACGCTTGAAACTATCCATCAGAGGGATAGTCCCTTCATACTCATAGAATCTTGCAAATACGTTGTTTGTAGCGTCATCTATGTATCCCATAAGCACACATTCTGGACCCCTGCCTTCAAACCAATCATGATGTGAACCATCTATCTGTATCATTTCACCAAAGTAGTGCTTCCTCTCACGCCACTGACGATGAACCCTACCTTTACGAACCTTCTTCCAATCACCTGTCTCTAGAAGCCACTTGCGTAGCGTCTCATCGCTTATCTTAACCTTTTCTGTCTCAAAAAGCTTCTCGGTTGCAAGTGTTGGACCATAATCCCAGTATTTCTCTCTGTAAAGTTTTATTACTCTATCTTTTACCCTCTTTGGTATTGCTATATTTGAAACCCTACCACGTGATTTATGTATTACACCTGTTTCGTCTTCCTTCCGAACTCTCTTTACTATCCTCCTTATCTGTCTGTCACTTAAACTTAAAAACTCTGCTACCTCAACCTGCTTTAACTTCTTATCCAGTACTTTGTGGATTATATGTGACCTCTTTAATTCCCTCTCGCTCATCATGATAATGTCCTTTCCTGCCATAATATCCCCCTTTCAAAAAGGGTATTATAGCATACCTATAATAGGACATTTCTAAATTGGCTAAATAGGACATTATCATATTGGGATAACACCTGTTTTTTAACACCTGTCAATTAAAATTGAAAAGTAGACACTTATTAACGAATTTAAAGTTCAAAACTGGACACCTAAAAGTGTTATAATCTAACCCAAAAAGGAGGGTTAGGTTATGGCGAAACAATTACACAAGAGATTCACGTACCCACTTTGGTCTGGAGCGGACACCTGCCTAAAAATTAGATTGACATGAGATTAACAGAGAAGTATAATTAGAGTCAAGGGAAATATTATGCAATTTGAGGTTTCTTCCATAATCATAATACGACAAAAATACGGGTTAGGGTAAAAATGCACGGTGATAAAATTACTTTCTTTAGAAATCTAAAAGATACAGATAGAGAATCTATTCAACACTTCTGTTGTAGTTGTATACCTGCATGCACAAGAAATCTCCTTAAATATTATGGTATAAGAAAACAAAATGGAGATTATTGGAATGAAATGGATGTAATAGAGCATTTTAATAAAATGGTACCGTCAGAGAATTGGAAATGCAAAAACCCGGAATGTGGGCTATCTTTAAATCAAGCCCCAACATTCCGCATAACAAAAGAATTGGAGCAATATCCTACTTTTGGTAACCAATATAAAGTTAAAATAAGTCCTGACGAAGATGGCGAAGAAATTAAAAAACGAGCATTAGTGTTAGAGGCACAATTGCGTGCGTATATATTAAAAAACCTTTTTGAGATTGTTGTTGGTGATTCTCCTAAACCTGTACTTGTCTCTCTTTTTATGCCTTATATATATGGAATTAAGATTCATACTTGTATAGTTGTAGAGATTAATGACAGAGAAGTAAGTTTATTTGATCCAGTAGAAGGATTTAAGATAATATCAAGGAATCTTTTTGATAGTTGGTTGTGTCTTACAGAGAAAGGGGATCATTCAACTATTTGTTATATATGCAATAAATCTTCATAATATTGTGCCCTATTTTGTGTCCCATATGATCTAATTTCTTGATTTTTGGTGTTAATTCGTGTATATCTTTGTATATCTACATTTTTGATATAACCAATTGAGATTAAGAATGATAAGTCATAACTACTTGTAAATAAACAATAATGGAGGGCTAGTCCTAACTGGTAAGGCAGCGGTCTTGAAAACCGCCGGGGTAAAACCCATGGGGGTTCGAATCCCTCGCCCTCCGCCAGAGATACAGAAGATGGGGTTAGAAGGCGTGAAGTATCTAAGATTCAGGGACGGGAAAACAATAAAATTCGGGATTCTGGATGGCAGCAAGGTAGAAGAGATTAGAGGGACACCTTTTGATAAATTTCAGCATACAGGGAAGAAATTTGAATTAAGAGAGTTGAAATTGGCTTCGCCTTGTTCTCCCAACAAGATAATAGCCCTTGGTCTGAATTATCGTGACCATGCCAGAGAGACCAATATGCCTATACCTGATGAGCCCTGCCTTTTCATGAAGCCTGTGAGCGCAGTTATAGGTCCTGAAGAAGAGATAGTTTATCCCCCAATGTCCAAGCGGGTTGATTATGAGGCAGAACTGGCGATTGTGATTAAAGACAGCATCAAGGATATAGAGCCAGAAGATGCCGCCTCTCATATACTCGGCTATACCTGTCTTAATGACGTAACCGCACGTGATTTACAGAAGAAGGATGGCCAGTGGACGCGCTCCAAATCATTTGATACATTCTGCCCGATTGGCCCATATATTGTAAATGGGATAGACCCTGATAATCTGAAGATAGAGCTCTATCTGAATGGCAAGTTGCGGCAGTCCTCATCTACCAGCCAGTTGATTTTTAAGGTTAGCGATATAGTAAGCTTTGTCTCTAAGGTCATGACCCTGCTCCCTCAAGACGTAATTACCACTGGCACACCTTCAGGCATAGGGCCGATGCAGCCTGGCGATGTAGTAGAAGTGCGTATAGAGAATATAGGCATCCTTAGAAACAGGGTGATAGCGAAGGATTAGATAGTCCTAAACTTGTTTAATGTGGGAGAGGTACCAAAGTGGACGTAATGGGCCGCTCTCGAAAAGCGGTTGACTCGTAAGGGTCACGTGGGTTCGAATCCCACCCTCTCCGCCAGAAAGAGGTGGAGGTTTTTTAGTTAAGCAAGAGAATTAAGTGACAAAATGGGAAATTTTATTACCAATAGCAAAGAGAACAATTTAAGAAAACGCTTGATTGAGTTGATCCAAAAAAGCGATGAACTGAAATTTTTGGTTGGTTTCTTCTATTTTTCCGGAATCAGGGAATTGTATAAAGGTGACCACAAAACCATTCAAGCCTGTGTATCAAATTGAATTTTCATCAAGCGGAACAATTTACGCTCCTCCGACTTCAAGAAGCTCTTCATCTGTAATATCTAATACAAACGCATTAAGTATCCTAGCATATTCCTGATGTTGTCATTCCTGTGAAAACAGGAATCTATTATTCTACGGTCGATAGATTCCCGCTGGAGTTTACCCCTGCGGAAGCAGGGGCGGGAATGACAGTCACTGTAAAGTTAGTTATTGCGTTTGTATTAGTTCTATTCGCTCAAGCATAAGTTCTCATTCACAATGAGAACTTTATATGCTATATTCTCATTTAGAATGAGCACTAATAAGGAGGCGTTTTATCCAGAAGGGATAGACCTTCCTAACCCTAAAGGATAGACCGGTTCAAACGCCTCGCTTTTAAGCAAAGAACTTGGCACAAAATTAACCGGAAGGTGCGTGAGTATAGAATTATATCCTTTTTCTTTTGTAGAGTTTTTATCCTTTAAAGGTTACAAGCTGCAAAAGAATGCCTTGTCTTATACCGCTGAAAGAGCCGCTATAAAGAAACATTTTGCTGAATATCTAAAGCATGGCGGTATGCCAGAGTACTTAAAATACAAGGATCCCACGTTACTAAAGCGCGTGTACGAGGACATATTATACCGGGATATCGTAGCAAGGTATGATATTAAACAAGTTAAAGTATTAAGGGAGTTAGGGCTATATCTCTTAAGCAATATCGGAGGCCTTTTTTCCTATAACAACTTGAAGAAGGTTTTAGGTGTAGGCAGCATGAATACCATAAAAAGTTATGCGGATTTTTTAGAGAATAGCTTTTTGATATTCCTGATAAACAGGTTCTCATATTCATTAAAACAGCAATTCGTGGCTAATAAAAAAATCCATTGCATAGATAATGGCTTGGCAGAGTCAGTTGCTTTTCAGTTTTCCAAAAATAAAGGCAAGTTCCTGGAGAATTTGGTATTCCTTGAGCTTAAACGTAGATACCCAGAGATTTATTATTACAAAACCGCTAATAACTTAGAGGTGGATTTCTTGGTAAAAAGCGGCAGAAAAGACATCGTCCTTATTCATGTAGCCGATAATTTAGACAGTGAAAAGACGAAGCAAAGAGAGACAGGCGCTCTTACCCGTGCCATGGATGAGCTCAAGCTAAAAAGTGCCCTTATTCTTACCGAGGATAGCGAGGAAGAGATAAAACTAAACGGTAAAGCTATAATCGTGCGACCAATCTATAAGTGGCTCTTGGAGCGTGTGTCCTAAATTGTAATGCCCCCTATTTACTTACAGGGCAAGGGTTCTTTATTTTTATGGGAGGCAAAACGAACCAAAGGTTGTTTGGCAGTTAGATTACGCGGAAGAATTCCTGGGTAAGATTAACGATTTCTTCTTTGGTTTTGGCGCGGGAGGCTTTTTCGCGCATGAGGAAGACTTTACACAAGCCTTTGGCATACCAGCCGATAAACTTGCGAAATATCATCACTCCAAATTTTTCTCCGTAAAAATCAATACATAAATCCAGGTGTTCAAGCATTATTTTGGCTATTTCTTTGAGGTCGGGGCGGACAGTTGCTTTTCCATTTTTTAGGAATTCATTAATTTCCCCGAATATCCAGGGATTGCCTAATGCTCCTCGGGCTACGGCTATTCCATCACAGCCGGTCTCATCAAACATCTTTTTGGCCAGCTCCGCGGAAAGGATGTCTCCGCTGGCAATAACCGGGATTTCCAGGGCATCTTTTACCGCCTTGATTATTTTATAATTCACCTTTCCGCTGTAGCCCTGCTCTTTAGTCCGGCCGTGGATAAACAGGGCTTTTATTCCGGCACCCTGGGCGTAGAGCGCGGCTTCTTTGGCGTTGATGGAGTTGCTGTCCCAGCCGGCGCGGATTTTTACCGTTACCGGAACCTTGGAATCCTTAACTATTATCTTCAGTAATTGGTTTAGCTTCTTGGGGTCTTTAAGCAGTCCCGAGCCTTCGCCCCGGCGGACTACTTTCTTGGCCGGGCAGGCCGAGTTAAAATCCAGAAGGTCAAACTCATATCCTTGAAGAATGTCCATAGCCCTTTGAATGAAATTTGGTTCACAGCCTAATAGTTGGACTCCTAAGGGTTTGTCCTCTTGATTCGTAGAGAGCATGGACTGGGTTTTCTTGCTTTTGTAGCCAAGGGAGCGGGCATCAATCATTTCCACAAAGGCGAATTTGCAGCCGAATTCGCGGTTAAGCAGGCGAAAAGGCAGGTCGCTTATCCCGGCCATAGGGGAGAGCATAATATTGGATGCTAATTTAAGATTTCCGATTCTAAGCATAGAAGTATTTCTTCTGTCCTATTCTATAAGTCTTTTTTTAATTTGATTTCCCTGGGTTTCAAAGACCTTGCCGAAGAATAATTCACTGACCCAGATATTCGTCTGGGTATGTAAAGAGACTTGAGAGGTTTTGATTGTTCCTCCTAATAGGCATAGCCAGGGGATGAGGTTATCTGCCAGGTGTGAATCAACTGCTGCGCCTGATTCTATCTCTTTGATTAATTTGCTTGCTGCTTCCTTAGCGACTTCTTCAGCAGTCTTTTGCCTTTCTCCCAAGGCGTCACTCCCTAAGATGCTGCCTTTCTCAGTATATGCATAAAGGTTTATCTCTGAGCCATAAGATAAGGTTGGAACGTATTCACTCTTTATATTAACCGGGACAGAATATTCCCTTTTAAGAATCTCTTCTGCTTTTTGTGCCTGGCGCTCAGATACTTTCCGGTGAGCCAGGCCAGATGAGGCAATACTTATTCCTTCAATGCGAATGAGTCTGCCTGGCTCAACAAGGTCTATCCTGCCCTGAGGTTTTTGTGGTTCTACCACTACCTTAACCTGACCTCCTCCTTTGGGATAATATCCCCTCTTTATGATTTCTAAGTTTACCTTCAAACCTGCCTGTGAGAGAATGGGGAATATTGCCTTTGGGTAATATTCAATTGGTATTGCCCCTAAGCCGGCTGTCCCACCTTTGATATTAAAAGAGATACCTTCAGCACTAAATGCAGCTACCAGAAGTAAAGGCTGTAAAATTAGACCGATTGCACCTGCTGTCTGAACATCAATGTCAACTGTATGAATTTGGATTGTTTTAAGTGAAGGGGCAAAGGTAACCCCAGAAGAACCCAATTCTAACCCAGAGGTCTTTGCCTGAAAAAGATCAGCCAATGTCTTAAGGGTAGAAAGATGCTGAGGCTTAAGCCCTGGTTTTGGCCTTTTGGCACGGATATTAGAAACACGGATGGGTTGATGAGAGATACAGGAAAGGGCTGTGGCGGTTCTTAATATCTGTCCACCGCCTTCTAAATAATCACCAGGGATATCCAGCATTTATTATCCTTTATACTTGAATATAGTTTCAAAAGATGCTAAAATACCAAACAGAATATAAAACATTTCGCCTTTGATTATCATATCAAAAATTGGATATGTGTCAAGCGTTAAATTTATAAGGGAGGTGGTATGATGAAGAGTTACACAGAGTATCTGGTTCTTAATACAAAAAAGAAGAGGGAGTTTATAAACGTTACCCCGCAGGTTGAAGATGCGCTGAAGAAAAGCGGAATTAAAGAAGGATTGTGTCTGGTTAATACGATGCATATTACATCAAGTGTCTTTATCAACGACGATGAGTCAGGGCTTCACAGGGATTTTGAAAAGTGGCTTGAAGTCCTTGCCCCTTATAGAAAAGATGAAGGGTATGAGCATAATCTAACAGGGGAGGACAACGCAGATGCACACCTTAAGCGGACGATTATGGGCAGGGAAGTGGTTGTAGCAGTGACAAAAGGGAGACTTGACTTTGGTCCATGGGAGCAGATATTCTATGGGGAGTTTGACGGCCAGCGGAGCAAAAGGGTTCTTGTGAAATTAATAGGGGAATAAAAGATTGGGAAGGGGTGTGGAAAGTAAAGGTATGGTGCTTGCCGTCAAGGATGGTAATGCCCTTTCCCTGATTGTGCCTGATAAACCGGTTACCCCTGGCTGTCCGGTTAGTTAAGAGGCTGCCTTTTATGACAGCCTCTTAATTTTGCACCAAATACCTCTCTGTTAGTGGTCAGCGTCTATCTGAAATCACACTTATGGTATCAGTCGCCTTAAAAATAGTCCCATCTGTCAGTTCACCGGTAACAGTGATATCGGCCTCTCCTACTGGCAATATGCTCTGCATCTCACTCCTGGAAAATTTCAGCATGAGTGTGCCATCCTGAATTTCTCCCAATTTGACTTTTAGAGCATCCTGAAGACGAACAGTATCAATTTTTACATCTTCTACCTTATAGTCAGAAGGGAGTGTAAGGTAAGCGGTTATCCACTTTCCCTGACTCTTAAGGTTCAGCGTATCAGGGTCAATATCAACAGAGGCGGCTATCTCTTGCTCTTCTTTGACAAAGAAGAGTTTGTCATATATTACCGTAGCCACCAGTGATATTGGCAGGAAGGAGCTGTTCCATCCGTCTTCATAGGCACTGATTGAAATAGTATCCACAGAGAAACCTCCTATTATCCCTGGAAGCCAGGGGTTACCAGTGTCAAAAACGTTAAGGGGTGAGATGCCGGTAACCAACTCTGTTACTGAGCCATCAACGGATATTTCACTTATTTTGATAGTCATAGTGGTAGCCGCTCCATCATAATCTACCTGGATGAAAAGAGGGGTATCTAATGGAAGAAAGAACCCTCCACTCGTGGATACAAAGTTACCAAATGCATCACCTGTCACATCAGGACCGAATACTGCAGGAACAACCCATGGTCCACCGAACAAGTCTGATATATTGGGGAAATAATCAAATTCAACCATGTCAAAAGTGTCTGCAGCAAAATCCTCAGAACTGCCGGTTCTGTCTTCACCGGTTGTTTCAGAATTGGTAAGCCCGAAAGCTATCTCCATAAAACCGAATGGAGACGGAAAATAATCGTCACTCTGGATAGTCATAATGGACCCGAAACTGAAACTATCTTCATCACTCACTGTTATTCCTAAAGGTGCCCTGAACCGTGTGGTGGGTCTTGCTGAATCATAATGCACCACGAGAGAACCGGCCGGGTCACCTGTGAAGGCTGGTTCATCAACCTGATAAAAAAACTGGTCAATCCCTGGCCCAACAATAGAGAACCTTCCTCCATCTTCTACAAAAGGTGAATTACTAAAATCCTCAATTAGGGTCAGTGCCTGGATAGAGCCGGGAATGAAAGTTATCCCAACAAGCACTGCCGCAACAAACACTCTTAAACTACTACATATCTTGCTAAACATTTTCTTTCTCCTTTTTGATTGAATGTATAGGAATTTTCCTTTTTGTCATTCCCCGGCCTGACCGGGGAATCCATAAGAAATACTGCAAAATAATTGCTGGATTGTCCAATCAAGTTGGACAATGACAGCTCGCACCGTAGGGTCGTTAATTTAACCGCATCTCATTTGAACCTCACCTCCTTTTCACCTTTCAAATTTTTATGGTGACCAATTCCACAGGCTAAAGTCTCCTGGGGCAGTAAGGTGACCAACTGCTTCCCCTAACTTTAAGCCATAGGAGTCATAAGTGCCGGGATATGCCTGTATTGACGTTACATGTCCATCGCAGAATAGAACACAGGCGGTCCCATTGTGCCGAAAATGTGTCTGGGCTCTCTCTACTCCGGGCGGGGCAATATATGGAAATTCTTCTAACATGGGATTGCTTGTTGAAGCAGGTGCCTGAAAAGTATTTATCTGACCCGCATCAGCAAAAAGAATTGTCTGGGATGGATTGCTAACCTGTGACGCATTTTTACCGGCAAGTCCGTAAATGTTATAGCCATAGCCAAAACTCGCTCCATTATACTTGGGTCTAAAATAAGATTTGCCGCGTAAACGCAGGAAAACAGGACAGACCTCAACTCCGCCTGCACTTTCAAGATAAGGGTAAAGGGATGCCCTGGTCTTATCTAAATTGCGGTTTGTCCCGTTAGGGTCATAGGGCGATTCTAATCCGAAGTACCAGAGCCTTTGTCCCCCAGAGGCCGGATAGGCATAGGGGAAATAGATATCTGAATTATCTATCAGGTACATTCCAACCGCAAGACCTAACTGCCTTATATTAGAAATGCAGGATGTCCGGTAAGCATTTTCTCTGGAATTTTTAAGGCTGGGCAGGAGAAGTGAGGCTAAGATGCTTATAACGGTTATTACTGATAATAATTCTATTAAGGTGAAACCTTTGGACTTGATTGACATGGCAGTTCCTCCAACTTACATTAATGGGAGGTCCCGCCACGATGTCCCCAGTGCCAAATAAAAAAACTCTTACCCCTGATGAGGTAAGAGTTGCACCCTATTTCTTCACCCTTTTGTCTTGCGCAAAATATGCGGTGAATATCTACAGGCAGGTTTTCTGGCTTTTGGTTCTCCCTACTCTCCACGCCTTCCCACTCCGACGTTACGTCGGGGCAGTGGCTTTGTGTGAATTTCGTCCCCAATTACAGCGGCGGGACCACACCCGTTTCTCACGGGTTTCCCTGTTTTCCCTGATTGGTTAATCAGGGAACCTATAGTTTCATTATTTAATTGTCATTTTTATTATAACACCATTCTGATCTTTGTCAATCTTTTTTTTAAAAAATTTTGCTATAAATTTATCTTGGTGACCTTGCGAGCATGATAACACCTGCTGTGCCGAATATAATATGAGAAAACCATGCAGAAAGCGCAGGGGTTAAGAACCCTTGCTTGCCTAAGGCAATGCTCGTCTGTGTAACTCCTATAAATGCAAGGCTTATCATTATGGATATTCCAACACTTGTAAAGACTCCGCCACCCTTTGCATGAGGACTCCTTAGTGCAAAAGGTATGGCTATTATCATCGCTATTAAGCCCATGAAAGGGAATGATACCCTGTAATGCAAAAAGACTTTCCAGTTTCTGACGACCTCATCGCCGAGCGAAGAAAAGGCCTCTATCTTTTCCTTAAGTTCTCTAATACTTAAAAATTCAATTTCTTTTTCCATCTTTATAAAATCCTTTGGCCTCTCTGGTATATCCAATACCATCTCAGAGACTATCTCTGGCTCGCCTATTAAATTTTCATCACGGTAGTTGTATATATTCACCCCTTGGAATTTCCATCCTTCTCCCTCCCAAATGGCTGATTTTGCCTTTATCTTTCTCTTTAGTTGATTATCCTCATCCTGTTCGTGTATCTCTATGCCATTCATTATATTCCGGGAGGCATTGAAGGATGATATGTAAAACAGCCTGTTATTCTTTCCAATGAATCCCAGGTTAAGTAGTAGTTTGTCCTCTTTCTTTTTATTATCTTTTGTTATACTTTCTTCTTTCAGGAGATAGGAGTTGAGTGAGGCCTGAGGGACTATCTTCTCATTTGCAAGAAATACCAAAAGGCATATAAAGATACAGGTAAAAATAAGCGGGGCAATGAACCTTAGAAGACTCAATCCCGCTGACTTTAATGCCATTATCTCATTGTATCTGTTTAAGTTTCCCAATGTATATAGCGTGGCAAGTAATACAGAGACAGACGATACATGGACAAAGACTATCGGAGCAAATGCGAGGTAATAACGCATTATCACAGAAAATTCTACATTGTTCCTCAATATCTCATCTAAGTGCTCGAATAGGTCCGTAATTATGGACAGGAAAATAAATATCGCTATGCAATATAAAAAAGGTTGGAGGAACTCCTTTATAATATATCTATCTATTATCTTCATGCTCAATCCTCTATAACCCTATACAACATGAATAGACCTATTGCTGCCAGTATGATATTCCCTGCCCACATTCCCATAAATGGGTGGATGAGACCTTTTCTTGAGACTGCCTCTCCTGCTGCCATGAGTATGTAGTAGCATAGTATAACGGCTGCACTTATGCTAAACCCTATAGATTTTTCCTGCCGTCTTGTCTTGATTGCTAATGGCAGTGCTATCAAGACGAATGCAAGGCTTGCAAATGAGAGTGAGAACCTCCTCTGAACCTCAGTGGTTAAGGGCTTCACGTCTATATGGCGAACTTTTAGTTCCTCTATCTTTTCATTTATCTCACCTATAGCCATCTCCTTGGCATTCTTCTCTTTTGATGGGGTGTCTTCTGCCAATTCCAATATAAGGTCCTGAGAGGCTATCTTTACTTTAAAAAAGCGGGTAGGGTCGTTTGGGTCAGGCTCGTCTGTAGTTACGTCAAAGAGCTTCAAGAGAAGCCTCCTGTTCTTTATGTCAGGGTGGAACTCCCCTCTTTTGGCTATAATGGTTCTGTTCAAACCCCCAGTTTTGGTTTCATATATCCTCACATTGATTAATCTGTTTTTATCAATCTTATAAATAAATATCACATAATTTTTGAATGACCTTATGAAACAGCCGGGCTCTAAATAGGCTGTAGGGTTTTTTACGCCAATCTCTATAACGAGATGCTTGGAAGTAGTGTATGCTAAAGGCAATACCCTGTCATTGAACATCAGGCATAGTAGACTTAGTAAGAACCCTATCAGTACTACAGGCAGGACAACCCTGTAAAGGTTTACGCCGTGTGCCTTCATAGCCATTATCTCATTATCAGAGGATAGCCTGCCAAAGGAAAGGAGTGTACCGGTGAGTAATGACATGGGGAGTGTAAAACTTATCACGTATAGGATGAGGCAGACCAGGAGGGTGAGTATAGAGCCGACATCCACTCCCTTCCTGATGACAAGGTCAACTACCTTGAATAGGTTTCCCATTAATAGGATAAAGGTGAATACTGCAAAGGATAGAAAGAATGGCCATATAAGTTCTTTTAATACATAAGATTTTAGTATGCGCATTCCCTTTAACCTCTTGCAAGGGCGAGGACCATTATATTTTGTGCCCCTGCTTCAAGCAGGGTCTTAGAGCACTCATTGACAGTGCTTCCAGAGGTAAAGAGGTCATCTATTAATAATACACCTTTACCTTTGAGTTCTGAAGGGTGAGTCAATTTGAAAGCACCTTTTATATTTGTGAATTTCTCTTCTTTACTATTGAGATTGCTCTGAGGTAATGTTGACCTTATACGCCTTAAGTTATTTGTGACGATGGGTAAATTGAGTGTCCTGGCTACAGGTTTGGACAGTAATTCAGCCTGATTGAATTCCCGCTCCCGTTTCTTTGACGAATGGAGCGGGACAGGGATTATCATATCTATTGTATAATCATTTAAATGTCCCATAGCAAAATCTGCCATCAATTGGCCGAGTGGCTTGGCAAGGCTTACCTTACCCCTATACTTGAAGATATGTATACACTCTCTCGCTACTCCATCATAATGGCATGGGGCCCATGCCGTTGTGAAATAGTGGTTAGGGTTTCTTTTCTCGCATCTAATGCAGTATGGAGAGGGGTTTTTTTCTACCTTACCCCAGCATCCTTCACACACAGGATTATCCCTATCCGGGTCGGTGTCCACCTTACAGACTGCACACCGGTTGGGGTAGATGAGATTGATGACACTATTCAGGAATGGCCTTAATGGCGACAAGATTAGATGCTACCTCCCTTTTTTAACTCACTTCCTGTGAGTGGCCTTCCCATCTTGACCTGCCTGTCAATCAAGTCAGATCTACTCCCTTCTACTATAATCTCACAGAATTTAATTGATGAGAAAGGCACGAACATAACCTTTGTCTCATCGTCAACAGGCCTCTCTATCATTCTGCCCAATGCCTCATCCATGACCTTCTGGCAATGCCTGCCGCTTACCTTAAGCCCTATAGGCCACTGGTCTGTTACTGTCCCCCTGATGATATCCAGGGGCTCTTCTTCATAGGATTTTGTGCAGACTATCCGTACCTTTTCGCCTTCTAAGCCCATAATACTTTACCCTCCTTGTAATAATATAACATCTCTTTACCTTATTTGTCAATCGTTTTATTCTGTTGACAAAATGATACTGGTATGGTATCATTTGTATGGTGATTAAGGATGAAGTTAATTACGAGACATACTGATTATGCTGCAAAGGCTCTGTGTTACATTGCTCAGAGTAAAGGCAAGGTTGTATCTGCTTCAGAGTTAACAGAGAAGATAAAGATCCCCCGCCCCTTTTTAAGGAAGATACTCCAGATACTGCATAAAAAAGGCTTACTTAAGTCCTATAAAGGCCGCAATGGCGGTTTTATACTGGCCCTCCCTGCAGATAAGATATTCTTAGTGGATTTAATAAGGATATTTCAGGGGCCTGTCAGGCTAAA
>Ga0082335_1000908_pt1 | contig 68622 bp, 61 predicted proteins | sample Subgrocontami58m_FD_72375 | JGI IMG/M metagenome (GOLD analysis project Ga0082335, IMG submission 72375) | Subsurface groundwater microbial communities from S. Glens Falls, New York, USA - GMW37 contaminated, 5.8 m (SPADES assembly) (version 2) ... | reverse complement strand
GAAGAAAACGTTGTTGAGCAGCAGCTCCTTCAGCGGCGGCCGGCCCATGTCCTGCGCGAGTCCCCGATAACGGCCCCAGTGATACGGCACGGCCCCGCCGCCATGCGGAATGATGAACTTCAGCGTGGGAAAATCCTTGAACAGGTCCGAGGTGAGGAACTGCATGAACGCCGTGGTGTCGCCGTTGATGTAATGCGCCCCGGTGAAATGAAAATTCGGGTTGCACGATGCGCTGACGTGGACCATCGCCGGAATATTCAGCTCCACGATTTTTTCGTAGAGCGGGTACCACCACTTGTCGGTGAGCGGCGGGTCGGTCCAGTAGCCTCCCGACGGATCCGGATTCAGGTTGCAGCCGATGAATCCGAACTCGTTCACGCAGCGCTCAAGCTCGGCGATGCAATTCGCCGGAGCCACGCCGGGGCTTTGCGGGAGCTGGCACACGCCGACGAAATTATCGGGATAGAGCGTGCAGACCCGGTGGATCAGTTCATTGCAGATCTCCGACCAGTTCCGGCTGGTGGTCGCGTTGCCGATGTGGTGCCCCATGCCGCCCGCCCGCGGCGAGAAAATCGTGAGATCGGTGCCGCGCTCGCGCTGAATTTTGAGCTGCGCATTCTCGAGGCTCTCCCGGATCTGGTCGTCGCTGATCCTGAGCGACCCTTTTGACGGAGCGCTCGCAGGATCCTTGAGCCCCGCAATCTGGCGCTTGCGATATTCTTCCAGATCCCTGGGAGCGGTCGTGTAGTGTCCATGGCAATCGATGATCATTTTTCTCTCCGCTCGCCGTTACTGGCTGAAGTTCGAGCGCTTGATGATCGGCACCCACTTCTTCTCTTCGTCGCGCACGAACTTCAGGAACGACTCGGGCGAGCTGGGGGCCGCGTCGATGCCGCGCTCCTTCAGCTGGCTGATGATGGCCGGGAACCCGAATGCTGTCATGAGCGCCTGGTTGAGGCGGCCGATGATGGCTTTGGGCGTCTTGCCCGGCGCGACCAGCCCGTACCAGTTGGTCGCGACGTAACCGGGCACGCCCGATTCGGCGATCGTCGGCACGTCGGGCAGCGCCTCCGCGCGCTTGCCTCCCGTCACCGCGATAGCGCGCGCCTTGCCTGACTTGACGTGCGGCACGGCGGTCGAAATCACCGCGATGAAGCTGGGCACGTGGCCCGCGAGCAGGTCGGTGATGGCCGGTGCGCCGCCTTTGTACGGGATGTGGGTCATCGGCGTATGAGTCATGGACTCGAGCAGCACGCCGGCCAGATGCCCGGGGCTGCCGACTCCGGAACTGGCGTAATTGAGCTGGCCCTGCTTCGACTTGGCGAGCGCAATGAATTCCCTGAGGCTTTTCACCGGCACGGCGGGATGCGTAATGATGATGTTCTGCAGCGTCACCATCATGCCGACCGCGGCGAAGTCCCGGTGCGGATCGTACGGAACTTTCTGGATGGTCGGGCTGATGATGAGCCCGCCGATATGACCGATACCGACGGTGTGCCCGTCCGGCTCGGCCCTCGAGATGAGCTCAAGAGAAATCATGCCGTTGGCGCCGGGCCGGTTGTCGACGACGATCTGCTGGCCGAGCACTTCCGTCAGCTTGGGCTGGGCAATGCGCGCCACCAGGTCGGTCGCACCGCCCGGCGGGAAACCCACGACAAAGCGCACCGGCTTGCTGGGCGCCCATTCCGCAGCGAGCCCCGTGGCAACGGCGGCGAGCGTCAGTGCGGCGAGCGCGAAAAACCTGACGGCATGGATTCGAAATTTCATGAGCGTCTCCTGCTGAGCGAAAAGAGATTAGGCGGCTTGGTGCCCGCGGCCGTGATGAATTGGTTATCCGCCCAGAACCCGGGTCACGTCGTCGAACAACTCATCCACCGGATAACGGCGCGGAATGAGCTGCTGCTGGAGCGCGTAGTTGATCACCAGCTCGAGGCTCTTCCGGTTGGCTTCGACCCCGAGCGGGAACGGATCGGGGCCGCTTCCCGCGGGCAGACCCGCGGCTTTCTTGCTGTCGGCCAGGAGCCGGAAGACTTCTTCCACCGCCCGCGGATTGGATTTCAGGAGCGATTGCTTGACGACAACCATGTGATTGATCGGCACCGCCTGGTAGCGCTGATACCAGGACTGCGCTGCCGCCGCGGGTTCCGGAATCAGCGAGCGCACCCTCGGATCCTTGAGACTGGCGCCCGTCATGACGGCCGCGTCCAGTTCTCCCGCGAGCAGCATGCTCATCGGATCCTTGCCCGCGGGCGCGCGCTCGAACGCGTCCGGATCGCGGACTTCAGCGACGTGCGCGTCTTCGAAGGTCACCCACTTCACGCGGTCCAGATCGACGCCGTAATCATTCTGCAGGATGCCGCGCACCCACGTCACGGTCGTCACGGAGTGCGAGCGGATGCCGACGCGGCGGCCGGCGAGATCTGACGGCGCAAGCGGACGCGCGACGCTGCAAACGATGGACTCGTGCTGAAATTTTCCTCTTACCACGACGGGAAGTAGCGCGAGCGGTTTGTCATGGGCTTTCGCGGTCAGATACGTTGAAATCGCGAGTTCGGCGACATCGAACTCGAGGTCCCGCACCACCCGCTTGAAAGCGTGGTTCGGCACTTTTACGTCGGCGAAGTCCAAATTGAGGCGCGGCGACCGGATTGCGCCCTTTCTCAGTGACGCCGTGTTGGGGTAATCCCCCAGCAGCGCCCGCAGCGTCATGATCCCGGAACCGTTGCTCATTTCGGTATGCTCCTTTTTATTCAGTCGGCAAGAGCCGGGTACAGTTTCTGGGCCGTGCGGTAAAAAATCCACTCCTGGTCGCGTTGCGGCAGCGCGGCCAACGCTTCCCTCGCCTCGGCGACCAGCCCCGGCAGAGTGCCTTCCGAGGCGGGATAGTTGGAGCCCCATGCGATGCGCGAAGCGCCGAACTCCTGCACCAGGCGGCTGAAAAAACTCTCCGGTGTCGCCTTGCCGCGGCGCGCCTCCGTCACGCTGCGGCTGGTCAGCTTGAGATAGACGTTTTCATAACGCGCGAGATCGAACAGGAACGACGCACCGGGGTACGGAGGACCGTCTTCAATCGGCGGCTTCATGAGGTGATCGATGACGACCCGGATTTTCGGATAGCGCGTGAGCAATTGCTTAAGCTGCGGGATCGCCACGGGCGTCATCTGGACGCAGATAGTGATACCGAGCTCGCCGGCGCACTCCCACGCCGGCAGCAACCGCGGGTCTTCCAGCCACGGCGCCTGGCCGGGCATCGTGCTGCCGGTCGTGAAGAGCCGCAGCCCGCTCAACTTTCTTCCGACCCAGTAGCGGATGCGCTCCGCGGCATCGGGAGCAAGCACGTCCACCGAAAATACCCCGGTGAAACGCGCGGGTTGCAGGGCGACGGAATCCGCGACGTAGGAGTTGTCGAAACCATAGCTGGTTGATGCATGAACAATGGCCGCCTTCGCGACGCCCGCCTCGTCCATCGCGGCGATGTACTGCTCGAACGTCACCGGCCGGTCGCGGGACCAGCCGGACTGCTTGCCGCCCAGCGGCGCGAGCGGGTAGCGTTTGGTATCGCTGGAAATAATATGCGGATGAATGTCTATGATGTTGCTCGGCATTGCAATTTTCCTTTCACGCTTCCGGATTCACGAACAGTTCGTCAACGGTTAGCCGCCGCGGCATCAGCCCTTGCTGCAACGCGTAGTTGATCAGCGTCTCGATCGCCGGCAGATTGGGCTTCAGCCCGTACGGCAGCGGATCGTCGCCGACCACGGCGGTCAGATCGCGGTAACGCTGATCGTCCGCCGATTTCGCCTCGCCCGATCTCAACCGCGCGAGATAGCGCGCCTTGGCCTCGGTGAATGCCGCGAACAGCGACTTGGCGAGCCACGGATGATCGGCGAGCAGTTTGTCCTTGACGACGATGAGTCCGTGCATCGGGTAGATGCCGGTGCGCCGAAACCACTCGGCTTCGAGGCGCGCCGTATCCTCGATCAGGTCGCGATAGACCACGGGCGCAGGCCTGGCGCCGCCTTCCCATCCCGCTTGCGGCGGCCCCTCCCGGCCGATTCCCGCGCGGGCGGTGAAACCCGCCTGGATTTCACCGCTCGCCATCATGCTGACGAGCGATTTGCCGGCGGGAACGTGCACGACATTGGGTGGCAGGCGCAGTTGGGTCACGTGCTCCTCGTCATCGACCACCCACGTGACTTTCGATGCATCCAGCCCGTACTCGTTGACCAGTACACCCCGCGTCCACACGCCGGTGGTCACCGAGTAGGCCCGCACCCCCACCTTCTTGCCTTCGAGGTCCTTCGGTCCCCGGATGCCGGCGTCCTCGCGGCAGACGATGCCGCCATGATGGAAACGGCGCATGAGAAAAATCGGCAATGCCTTGAAAGGCGCGCCGAACGCCCGCGCGATGAAATACGTTGTCGACGCCAGCTCGCAAACGTCGAATTCGACTTCGCGCACCATCCGCCGAAACGCGGCAATGATGGGATCGACTTTGACGAAATCCGGCGCGACGCCCGCGATCGAAACGCTGCCGTCCTTGAGCGGGGCCGTATGGCCGTAGTTGGCAATCGCGATTTTCAGTGGTAACGGCGTTGCTGTCGGCATCGAATTCTGTCCTTTCTTACTGGCGCGGGATTTTGGCGCGCTCGATCACCGCTTTCCATTTGGCAATGTCCGAGACCATCAGCTTGCGCGTCTCGGCGGGCGTGTAGGCCTTTGCGTCTATGCCCATCTCCTGCAGCTTCTGCTTCACGTCCGGCGCGTTGACGGCGGCCGCAAATTCCTTGTACAGCCGGTCGACGATCGGGCGCGGCGTCCTGGCCGGCACGCTGACGCCATTCCACGACGATGCCTGGTAACCGGGAACGCCGCTTTCGGCGACTGTGGGGGTGCCCGGCAGCCCGGCGAACCGCTGACTGGCGCCGACGGCGAGCGCCTTGAGCGCGTTGCCCTTGATCAGCTGTATGACGGGCGCCAGGAATTCGAACGCGATCTGAATTTCATTGCCCCGCACCGCCGCGATCAAACCCGAACTGGCCTTGAACGGCACGACCTGCGCGTCGATTCCCGCCATCGATTTGAAAAGTTCCGCCGCCAGGTTCTGCGTGCTGCCGATGTTGTTGGAGCCGATATTGAGCTTGCCGGGATTCTGCCGGGCGAACGCGAGCACGTCGGCAACCGAGCGGAACTTCGAGTCCGGCGCGGCCACCAGCACCAGCTCGGCAAATCCCATGGTGGATACCTGCTCAAAGTCTTTGAGAACGTCGTAAGGCAACGACTTGAATAGCGATGCGCTCGCCGCGGTGCCGCTGCCGGTCAGCAGCAGCGTGTAGCCATCGGGTTCGGCCTTCGCGACCATGTTCGCGGCGACGATCGCACCGCTGCTCGGGCGGTTATCGATGATCACCTGCTGCCCCATGCTGGCGCTCATTTTTTGCGCCACCAGGCGCGCGGTGATATCGCCGAAGCCGCCGGGCGCATGCTGCAGCACAAAGCGGATCGGCTTCATCGGATAAGTCTGCGCGGCAGCCGCACCGCAAACCGCAGCGAGCGCGGCTGCGGCCAGCCACCGGAATGCAGCAGGGCCGCATCGTTGGACGGGTTTCGTTCTCATGGGATTCCTTCCGGGGTGCATCGTCTGGGTGCGTCTTTTGACAGTGATTCCTGCCCAATTATGCCGCTTTTGGAAATTACCTTCCAATTTTGCTGAAAGCGCGCGGCCCCCGCCCCGGTCTTGAACCGCGGCGCGGGAGCCGGGTTGGTGTGGCGAATTCTCTGTCATGTTGAAGATCCTGTTTCACCCCTGGGAATTATTGCACTATTTATCGTAACGTGTTACGTTAATTACTATGCCCGAATCCCGCAACGTCAAACCGGCCCGTGGGCGGCCGCGTACCGGTCATGCGCAAACCGCTGCCGAACGCATGCGCCGCTATCGAGTACGCCAGCGCGCGGCTGGCCTGCGCGTGCTCACTCGCGTGGAAGCGCCGGTTCGCGCTCTGTCGAGCGGCGCGCTGAAACATCGCATCATCGAGGCGCGCAGCCTCGCCATGCATTGTCTCGCCGCACGGAAAATTGAGGACAACCCCGCGCTTCTGGATCAAGTGCGGCGGACCCTGGAAACCTGGCGCTCGCGTTACGGAGATGACATGCCACGCGCGCTGGACGAATGGAAGGCCATTCTCCGCCAGCCATGGCCCGGGATCGCCGCATTTATCACAGATCAGGGCGAGCGCGCCGTGCGACTGCGCCAGTCCACGCCCTTCGCGGGAGTGCTTAGCGCCCGCGAACGGGAACGGGTGTATGCGGCGTTCCGACCTTGAACATCTGATCCGTGCCGCCGGACGCATCGCCGGCGAGCGCGAATGGGTGGTCATCGGCAGCCAGGCCGTTCTCGGTCAATTCCCGGATGCGCCAGTGGCGCTGCTCATGTCGATGGAAGTTGACCTCTATCCCCTGGTACGGCCGGAACTCGCCGACAAGGTGGACGGTGCCATTGGAGAGGGTTCCGTTTTTCATCAGACCCACGGTTACTATGCGCAGGGGGTCGGGCCGGAAACCGCCACTCTGCCGGCCGGCTGGCGTCGGCGTCTGGTACGGGTTGATAACCTGAACACCAACGGCTACGCAGGATTGTGTCTGGAAGTGCACGACCTCGCGATTTCCAAGTATGTCGCAGGCCGCGAAAAGGACCGCGAATTCACCCGCGAACTCGCCCGCCAGGGCATGACGGACCGGAAGCTATTGCTCAAGCGCCTCGCGGTCACGAAGCTCGATCCCGTCGTCTTGAAACTCGTCACCAATCGGATCAAAAGAGATTTCCCGCAGCCGTCGCGCAAACGTTGACAAAATTATCAATTTAGTAGCATCACACTCTTGTAAGTGTTTGCATTAGACTCTTGCCATAATATGCAGTAAAATCTTGTTTTCGAATACATCTAACTCTTGTGCCAAAGCCGCACGAAAAACTCGCCTCTGCCTTGGAAGCCCTGAATGGCCTCCAGGAAGGAGGACTCCAGGCCATCCCCGGGCCGAAGCTTTCACGCGCGAACCGTGAGGCCCTGCTGCGAGCCGGCTTCCTCAAAGAGGTCATCCGCGGCTGGTACATCCCGCGCCGCCCGGACGAGGCCGACGGCGAAACCACGTCCTGGTACGCCAGCATGCGCGAGTTCATCTCCGACTACGCAACGGAGCGCTTCGGCGATCGCTGGCACGTCAATCCGGAGCAGTCAGTGCTACTGCGGTCCGGTGAAAGAACGGTTCCAAAGCAGGTTCAGATATGGGCGACTGAAGGTACAAATCAGACTGTGCGGCTGCTCCACGGCTGCTCGCTCTTCATTTACAAAGCCGTGACGTTGCTGCCCTCCTCACCCGCGCAGGACTGCGGCCGGCTTCGCCTGATTGAATTGCCGGCGGCGCTGGTCGCCGCGAGCCCAACACTCTTCGTACAGAACCCCATCGCAGCTCAGATCGCTCTCGGCTCCCTGCCCGATGCTTCCGATTTGCTGCGGATATTGCTCGATGGTCCGCACCCTTCCGTCGCCGGGCGCCTTGCTAGCGGCTTTCGTGCCACCGGCCGAGCAGCGCTCGCCGACGAAATCGTGGGCGCCATGCGCAGCGCGGGCCACGGCGTGAACGAAGTAAACCCCTTCGATAAACCGCCCTCCACTTTCCTGCCGGGCGGGCGGCCGGAATCGCCCTACGTTCGGCGGCTGCGCTTGATGTGGGCAAAAATGAGGGAAACCGTGATCGCGGCGTTTCCGCAAGGTCCGGACGCTCCAAAGCATATCGATGCGCTTCTCAAAGATGTAGAAGCGCGCTACGTCACGGATGCTTACCACTCGCTGTCGATCGAAGGCTATCGCGTTACGGCAGCCCTGATCGAGAAGATCCGTGATGGCAATTGGAATCCGGATGGTGACGGGAAGGATCGCGCAACCCGCGACGCCATGGCAGCGCGCGGTTATTTCGAGACGCACAATCTTGTCAAACGAGATCTCGCCCGAGTGATCAGGGGCGAAAACGCGGGCACGGTGTTCCGTAACACCCTGCCCGGTTGGTATCAGGCGCTATTCAGTCCGAGCGTGCAGGCCGGCATTCTGAAGGCATCCGACCTCGCCGGCTATCGCAACGACCAGGTGTTCATTCGCGGGGCGCTGCATGTTCCGCTCTCGAAGGAGGCAGTGCGAGAGTGCATGCCTGTCCTGTTCGAGCTTCTGGAGGCGGAAACCGAACCCCAGGTGCGCGCGGTGTTAGGCCACTTTCTCTTCGTCTACATCCACCCGTACATGGACGGAAATGGCCGGCTGGCGAGGTTCCTAATGAATCTGATGCTCGTTCCCGCCGGCTACGTCTGGACGGTCATTCCGGTCGAGCGGCGGAACGAGTATATGGAGGCGCTGGAGCAGGCGAGTTCCTACGCGAACATCGCGCCCTTTGCGGGCTTCGTCGCGGAACTCGCCAGGCAGCAGGCGAAGGAGCCTCTTCCCCGACCGCGGTGAGTCACGCCGCGCGCAGCGGCACCACGTTGCCCACGGTCAGCGCGTCGAGGTAATCGGCCCACTTCTGCAGCCATACCCGTGCCTCGGCGTCATAGCGATGCCGATCATAGATGGCGCTCACCGAACTGTCGACGAGACTAAGGATGGTGATCGGGATCGCCAAACTCGTCATCGGGCAGCAGGTCGGCGATAATTCGAGACGCGGGCAATGGGGGCGGCTTCTTGAACAAGTGATATGGACAAGGATGATGGCAACTTGAACGACCCCGGTTTCAGCAACCATACGCCGATGATGCATGGGCGTAAAGCCCGCGATTTCATTGGGTTTCCGGGCGCATTCATCGACGACCTACACTGCCACCTACACTTGCCTGACAAAGGGGAACTAGCAAAAATCACAATCGGCCATGTGCTGGCCCTTGATTACTAGTAGTTCCGAGATTCCATCACTCTGGCAGATGATCGCCATGGTGCCCATGAGCGACCGGACAGCGCAATGCTCAACGAGATTGACTCGCCGGTAAATGTCACAACAGCTTCCAAGGGATGCTGTCAGTAGCGGTACGGGGTTTGGCGTGCAGTGAGAGAGCGGAAGCGATCGGCAACTGGAGCTTGTCAGTCAATGCGTGGACATATCGATAGCCTGCGGGATGCCCTGCTCGAACTACCCGCAACGGGGGCAGAGGGGTTTGAAGGTCTCTTGTCCGCAACACTGACAGAAATTACCGGCGTTCCGTTCCGTCTCGCCGGCAGTGGGTCGCAATTTGGGGTCGACGGGAAGGCGGCGTACGAAGACGATGCCATATGCTTCGAAGGCAAGCGTTACGATGGCAGTATTCCAAGGACCGAAGTTCTCACGAAGATCGCTGAACTATCGATCGGCGACAACGGCGACATCGACTTGTGGGTACTTGGCGCAACAACACAAGTCAAAACTCAGCTTGTCGACGATGTCCGCGAACTCGGGCAAAAGAACGGGATCGCAACTCTTATTCTGGACTGGAGCGACGACAACCTCCCGCCACTAGCCGTCGCACTAGCGATGGCGGAATCGACAGCTTCGATTTTTCTAAAAAAACACGTCAACGCAAGTGCGTTGGCCTCCAATTCCGTAGCCGCCCTCAAGGCGATCCGGGAAGGTGACGGGTTCGAGAGCCACGCCACGCGAATTCGCGCACTGTTGCGGGAACCAACAACCGGTGCAGGCTTAGCGAAACACGCCAATAACGCTTGGCTCGTAGATGTCTTTTCCAGCAAGCGAATTGCAAAACGGTTCCTGCACCAGGCACTGGCTCCCGGGGATAAGACGGCAGGCGAACCCGCGGCAAGAGGCGCGCTGGTCGATCAGATGAAGCCGCTGCTCACAGGTAAGCCCGATGGCAATGTTGTCGCAGTGCTCGGGGATGAAGGGAACGGCAAATCGTGGTTATTCGCGCAAAGTTGGCTTTCGCTCAAGGAAAAGCCGCTTATGGTTGTCTTCACGGCGGACGACTTTGGCGAGACTTCCTCAACGGGTGATCTAACGAAATCGCTAATCCACAAACTCATCGCACAGACCAGCGGTCGCTTCTCGGAAGCAGCCTGTAATTGGTGGCGCCGAAAGCTGGACCGGTGGCACAAAGTCGGGAGACAGGACACCCCGAGTCTTGTCGTTGTTATCGACGGCTTGAATCAGCGTCCGCAGACGGATTGGGGGCAGATTATCGACGCAATGAGTTTCGAGATTGACCGAATCGGCGGACGGCTCATTATCACCTCGCGGTCGGCATATTACTCAAGCCAGGTGAAGCGGCGCCTGCTTTCCCCAATTACAGAAGTGAACGTGCCGGAATGGACGGACGCGGAACGTAAAGCGATTATCGCGGCGCGTGGCATCCTCGAAACTGACTTGCGGCCTCAGGTCGAAGCATCTCTGCGCAATCCTCGTTTGCTTGGCATCGCACTTGAGCTACTGGAAAGCGTGCAAATCAAGGAACTGGAAGAACTAAGCGTTAGCCGCCTGTTGTTCGAGCACATGCGCGTGCATGAGCGCGACGCACCTACCCAACGCCCGGCCTATGAATTCGCGCGCATGCTCCAAGACCATGCGCGGAATATTCTTGATCGTGTCAGAGGGCAGAATCGCGATGATCTGAAAATATTCGACGGTGGACTTGAAGCGGTTTGCGATGGCCGATTCTTTGTTCCCGTCGAGGGTGATCCTACGCGCTACAGCTTAGATGAAGACAGCCTTGCGCTAGCGCTTGGCTTCGCAGTACTCGATGAACTTCGCAAGGCTCGTCGCAATGACCATGACCTGGCCGATACGCTGGAAGCGATGATTGAGCCGATCAGCGCGCTCGACCGAACGGCCGACGCCATAATTGCCGCACTCACAATTGCCTGTCTCGATGATGAATGTCCGATAGAAATGGGCGCCACCATCCTCAGCGTGTTTGCGGACTTGCAAAATCTAAATGCTGACGAATTGCCCGGGTTCACAAGCCTTGCCCGAAAACGTCCCGAGATCTTCATGCACGCCGCGCACCGCATGTGCCTGGCATCGGCGCGGCAGCCCAATTTTGACTGGATCGAGGCGGCGTTACTCGTGGCAAAGAAAAGTGAGCCTGCATGGTCGGTGATGTCGCCCCTTCTTCAATCCTGGCTAGGGCATTATTCGCTTTCGCCGGAAGCCCGCATGTCCTCGCACCGTTCCCGCGATCCTGCGGATGAGGTTGAGAAGGAGCGCACGAAGCGACAGAACAATATCGACACAAACCTGGGCGACCTATCGGATTCTGAAAAGAGGCTTCTGGACACGCTCACTCGGGACGACGATGGTGACCTCGCTACCCTCGGGCGTTTTGCACTTAAGTTAATCGCCGGCAAATCGATCACACCGTTTGTGACGGCTCTTGCGCACTGGAGTTTCGCGAATGCGTTGAATTCCGGGTTTGGTGCGCCCTACAAGGAGTTCATGCACCTTGTTAGGCTCAACCGCATAGATTGGCGTGACGCGCGTCATGCCATCTTGAAGGCATGCGGCATGTTCGAAGGACCCAACGTGTCCGATACCGGAAAATGGACGCTCGCAAATCTGCTGAGGGCGACTGGCGATCCGGACGATGCCGTCAAGGCGCAGACATTGATCGACGAACTAACCGCTGACCGGCAGAGATTTGAAGGCTGGCGACTTGTCGAGAATTATTGTGCGACCGACCCCTGTGATCCGAAGGCCGTGAAACCGGAGAACATAGGCAAGACCGCGGAAAATTATGCAGCGATCGATGTATCGAAGATCCGACTCCACATGGGGCATACCAGCGAGGATCACTTCTTCGCGATGGCTCGTCAGGGAATAGCGCGATTCGAACCGAAAGTAGGCATAGAAAAGCACCTCGAATTCATTACGAACGTTCTTGTTCGAACCGGCTTCCCGCTACGGCAGGGGATGTTCGAGGTGCGGAATCACAATGCCCTTGTGACCCGTGGCAACGCAGAGCAGTTGGTGCGGCGAGTCACGACGGGGACCGCTGGGGCTTCTGATAAGAGCCTTAGCGTGAACGAGCGGTGGATTGTCGCGCAGTACCACCTGCTTGTGGCCTTTCCGCTGCTGAGCGCAAACGAGCAAATTGAGGCAATAATCACCGGACACCTGGACGAGCACTTACTCGTTGAGCTTTTAGATGTGGCGAAGCCACTTGATGAAGCAACGTTTGAAGCCTTGTTGGAAAAGGCGATCAGAGAGAACAACGAACCCCTTCAGTACATCGTGCTGGCGTTTGGTAGATGCACTGCCACCCCAGTGTCCAAAAATGCACGCATTCATCTGCCCGGGCTTGTGCAAAGCGCTTCCGAGCGCGTCCGCGCGCAGACCCTGAGTCTGATTGCAAGCATATGCGATGAACCAGCCATTGACGCGGTGGTGAAGAGTGGCTGGAGTGCCGCTTTAGTTAGGAAAGATTCCGGCTACGAGATCTGGTACGGTTCGTGCGTCATTCTTGAAGCCGCCGCGCGTGGGATGATCTCGCACGAAGAAGCACTCTCTCGAATCGCGCCGGAACACTATGGGCGAGTGGCAAGACGGCTGGGCGGTGATGCCGTACGCGACGTAGCGATACTCATCGATGCCTCTATCAGGAGGGTTACCAATCTGGTTTTGGACATCGCGGTGCCGGATATCGAACTGGCACAGCGTGCCAGCGATGGTGTGGATCCACCGCTCTATAGTGCTGCAGAGAAGCCGAATGAGCCCAGCGATCTCAAAGAAGCCATGCGGCAGCTCGCGGAAAGCAGCGAAGCGTTCGAGGAACGGCAGAAGCGCGTTCGGGAGGCCTTTGAAGCTTTCAGGGCAAAGCTGACAAAGGAGAATGCCAACATCATTCTCGACCGGCTCCAGATTCCAGAATTCGAAGCGATAGTGGCGGCGGATCCGAAATGCGCCGAGAGTTGGTTCGATCTCTTTATGAAACTGCCCAAGCCGCATCGTGCCGCTATCCATAATATCGGCTTGTTGCTGGCGCATGCTCTGGCAAACACGAAGCCGGACCATGCAGTCCAGTTGTTTAATACGCTGGCAGATAGCGAACCATTTGTTCGCTGGACGTTTGGCCGCGCCGGTATAACCCTTGAGGCGATGACGCTTTGGTCTGCGAAAGACGATCCGGCGTTGGACGATCTCCGGTTTGACCGTTTGGATCGAGCTGAAAACGACGATGAACTGGCGGTTGAGGTGCTGGCGGCGCTCCGAAACGGCAAGCACCACTTGCTCAGAGCATATATCGACGCGCGATTGCTGACGGGCCAGCCAGCGGAGATAGCACGCGCCCTGATGGTGGCGGGTCTCTCGGATTGCAACGAGTTCAATAAGAGGGTACTTGGGCGTTATCAGGGCACGCCCGGATTCATTGGAAAGACACAGTCGGCAGCGATGTACGCTTACGAGAGAAACGCGTGGTCAGAACATTGGCTGAATCAAATGCGTGAGGCGCATAAGCCAGAAGATTTCTGGCGCTATTCAGTGCTGTTTACCAAGATCGTCGATGGACGCTCCGATGACGATCTGCCAAGCGGCCCAGATCACGGCGAACCGTTCCGCATGTTCTGGCCAAGTGTCGCAAGCCAGTTGAAGCATCGGTGCGATAAATGGCGCAACGAACGGAAGAAGAAGCTCTTTGGTGATGACGCGCCGTCAAGAGTCTTCCTATCTCCAGCTTGAAAACTCAGCTGCTACCTCCTTGCAGGGGCGGAGGTTGCTCCACGCCTTTTTGACCACATGTGGTCGTCTGGAACCATGGCATACCGCTGAGAAATAAAACCGGCGCCCAAATCATCACAGGCGCTTTTGCGAAGCCTCTATGGGCCCTGATTTACCCGCCCTTCTCCGCCGCTCCACCGCATCGAGCCCGTTCAGTTCGACGAGCGGCCGAGAATGCAACCACTGCATCACCTCAGCCCGCAGCCAGCCGATGGAGAACTCGCTTCCAAGCTGTCTCGGCCTCGGAAACGATGGATCGCGCCGCATCAGGTCGTAGATCGACTGCCGGGACCGCCGGTCCAACAGCGTCAAGAGCGCGCTGAAGGTCAGCACCTCCGATTCGCGACCGCCGCCGTTCGCGGGCGTGTTCAGGCGTGTGCGCATGCCGGCCGTTCCAATTTCACGTCGATGCCGCTTGTCAGCACTGCTAACAGCATCGTCGCCCGCGTTCGATTGCCGCCACCAGAATCCGCTATCGGCCGAGATAGACCGAAGCGATCCTCTCGCGACCGTGGCCCAGCTCCTGGCTGATAGTGAGACGGGCCTGGCGATCGATAGCTTTCTGCTCGTAGGTGAGCTGCTTCGAGGTCGGTCCGCCCTGCGCGGGACAGGCCCAGCCGGTCAGTACCCGGTAGCGCTCCTGCGCGTACTGGTGTCGGTGGCCGTGCACGTGCTGGATTCCCGCCGCCATGCACTGCGCCTTGAATCGCTGCAACTGCTGAACGTAGCTCGACGCCTTCGGAATCAGGCTTCCGCGGACCGCGAGCTGCTTGGCTTCGTCGAGCGCCAGGCGCTGCTCAGCCGTGCGAATCGGAATCTCGCGCTCCCTCCCACCCTTGGTCCAGCTCGCCTTGAGCGCGAGCCGGTCGCCGCGGTCGGCCCACTCGGGCCGGATCTTGATCGACTCCTCCCGCCGCAAACCGAAGGCCGCCTGCAACTTGAGCGACATGCGCGTCCACGGATCGGTGAGCTTCTCCAGGTCCCCGGTGGTGAGTTCCCGTGACCGGCTGACATTGGTCACGTAATTCCGTCGCGGGATGCCGTAGAAGTCGTTGGCCCGAGCCAGCACGTTCTGTTTGGCCACCTTCTCGGCCCACCAGCGCAGCTCGGTCATCCGGTTCTTGATCGTGCCCGCGGAAAGGGATCCCGCCTTCCAGCGCTCCACCAATGCCTCGACGTGCTTCGGCTTCAGGCTCGCTGCCTGCATGTGATGGAAGCCCATCTCGTGCAACTGGTTGGCGATCATGGTCAGAATGCGCTCGCGCGCGTACTGCGTGGAAAAGCTGCCGTCGCGGTTACGCTGGCAGAGCTGCTTCAGTTCGTAGTTCAGATCTCTCATCGTGTCCTCGTCAGTCGTTTGTCCGTTCGTCCTGGTGCGTGCTGCATGTCCGGTTAGTGTTTCTGTCCGTCTCGCCTGCCTTGGCAGGGCGAGCACTGCAAGGGACCCGGGACACCACTCCCGTTTTGTGCCGTTCTCTTGCTGCTTGCCTGCCCGGCACGGGCATTGGCGTCGACGAATGCTTCCGGTGAGAAGTCATCCATCGAATTGAGCCATTGACCCGAGGCTCAGGGGTGCGCGGGTTGCGCGCGAGATCAAACGACGCCCGTCGAGGAACGGGCAGGTGGACGAACCGCATTGCGCGGTTGTTACGTTGTGATGCGCCAGAAGAGCACATCACAAGGGGTCGTCACTTGCGCCAGCACCCTGTAACTCATTGACGACTGACGCATATGGCGCGTCGTCACTAGCAGCAAGCCGCCAGTGACGACGCCGGCTGGCGCAGCCACGAGTTGCCGCAGGAGCGCGGACAAATGTTGGCGCGGGGATCGCGATGGCCGAGGCCGTCGCGGTGTGCTGGCAGGAGTCTGCCCAAGAGCCTTACGCAATGACGCGCAGTTGGCGCACCAAGCGTTCAGCAGGGGCAGCGGTACAGACTGAGAACGGAGAGAATCCCCGTTCGTGGTGGACGCCGATGCAAACAGAATTCCGCTTGCTGGCGCGACTAACGCACTGCGGCAAAAACGCGATCTATTGCGTCAAGCGCATTACTGAGTGCCCCGCGGGGCGGCTGCTTACGGATACCTCCGAGCCTTGCGGCCACCGGCTTTCAGGAGATGAGGCCGGTTTCGGCGCTCTTGCGAGCGAAGGGCGATACGCTAACGGGCATCAAGCGGGCTGACACAGCCAACGAAATTCAATTCAGTCCGACAAAGTCCAACGACATTTTTTATCGCGGGGTGCGCTACCGGGCAAGAGAGCCATATAACGGACTCGGCTTTCTCGCGGTTGACAGTGTGACTGATTGATCAGGACAGAAGTTCCATCTCCTTCCTGCATGGCATGCGCAGAGTGTTAGCACTGCTGACACGAGCCCCTCTTCCGTGCCGCCGATCGCCCGCATTTCGTCGGCCTCCTGAGAACTACCAAGCCTTCATGCGGAACAGACGCCCTTCGGGACCGGCGTCGTGCAAGGTCAGCACGATCTCGTCCGAGCCGAACACGGACCCGTTATCGTCCGCTGGCGGCGTGTCGGAATCGATCAACGTGATGATGGGCTGCACACCAAGGTCAGCATATTCGCGGATGACAGCGAGAAGGTTTGCCTTCTTGCGGTCGTCCAAAGACTCGAACACGCCATCGTGGAAGACGAAGCGCGGAAACTTCTGGTCAAGATGCATGCGCAGGACGGCCAGGTCGAACGCGACGCACAGAAGCTTGCGGTACGTGTGACCGAGATCGGCGCTTGTCGCCCTCCCGGCGTCGTCCAGAACCTCCGCCCTGAACTCAAGGTAGCCTTCCTTGTTCGCGTAGACGCTGAGCAGTGCCTTGTGTGCGGTTACGTCCTCGACGATCTCGCTGAAGTATAGGCGAATGGACGAGAAGAGGCTGCTACCGTCGGAGCTCTGTGCTTCGACGTTGATCTCGACCTGCGATTGAAGATGGGTGCACTCCTCGGAAAGAGCGCGAATCTCGGCGCGTAGTTCCTGCAATCGGCGAAGAAAGCCCCGCTGCTTCTCCAGCATTGCGATATCTGCACGCATTGTCACAAGATCGTCAGTGAGCTGCTTGTACTTGGCGAACACGTCGGTACTGCTTAGAAAGCCAAGCATGTCGGAGCGGCGCTTGCCAAGGGTGTTCAACTCCGCGGTGACGGCCTTGATCTCGCCTTCGACTTCTGCGCGTTCTTCCTGAAGGTACTTTCGGCGCTCCACGGTCAGGGCGCGATTGAATGCGATCAGTTGGTCGTAGTCCCTCATGATCTGCCCGGCGAACAAGACGCCCGCCTCTTTGAACAGACGCTGCGCCTCGTCCGAGTTGAAAAGGATCTGATCTTCTTCTAACGAGGCGACGATCTTCTTACGGTTCTGACTTAAGGAGTAGCGCTGGGAATTGAGCGCGGCGATACGGGCGTCGATCTCGTCGACGACCTCCTTCGTGCGCGCCTTGTCCTGTTGCCTGAAGTCGAAGGCATCGAGTAGCTTCTGCTTCTTCTCGGCCTCCTTCTTCTTTAGTTGCAGGATGCCTTCGATCTTGCTGATGTCGTCAACGGAACCACCGAGCTCGGTCTTGACCGTCTCAGCAGTGGCCTTCTTCTCATCGAGCTGCTCCCGCTTCTCGTAGTGCTGCTCGATCAGCTTGTGATCGAAGCCCAGGATGTGGGCGACATACGGCTTCCAGTCCTTGTGTTTGCCAACACCGAAGCGGCGCAGTTGGAACACGTCCTGAAAGTCGTCCTGGCTGCGTAGCTGATAGCCGATACCCTTGCGGTAGTCCCAAGGCGACACGCCACGCCAGTCGAGCAAGCTGTCCAGCATTTCGCGCGCACGCTCGAAGGGAAGATTGAAATGGTCCCAGCCGGCCTCAGGGAGTTCACTGAAGTCCTGGTGCGAGGCCTCGTGCTTCTTGAAACTGATCTTGGTGGCCTCCTCGACGCCGCGCCGAACTGTGAGGAAGGCTGAATCGGCGAGTTCGATCTCCAGGAAGAACACAAAGCTCTTGAACAGGTCCTCGTGCTTAAAAAGGAAAAAGCTGGGATCGCGCCCGGCGAGAAAGCAAAAGTCGATCATCCTCCCCAGCGTGGTCTTGCCGAGGTTGTGCGTGTCCTTGTCGCGGTTCTCAGGCAGCCTGATCTCGGCGAGGACGACGTTCAGGCCCGTCCGGAAGTCGATGGGCCCGAAGAGATCGGGCTTATTGCAATAGAGCTTAGACAGCTTCATTTGGCCCCACGTATTCGATGGCGTCGGTCTTGGGGTGGTACTCGACCAACCCGAGAAGGTAGAGGAAGTTGAGTGCGGGCAGGAAGAGCACGTCACCCCCGGCGACCGCCCTCTTTGCATAGCCGCGTAGCGCGCCGTAGCCTTCAAGCCTGCGCTTGCGCAGCCGTGACAACAGGAGCAGTGCAACGTTGACGACAGTCCGGTCCGGGTGGGAGTGCTTAGACGGTCGCAGCATCGTCGCCCTCCCCGATGTCGCAGTTCCAGTACATGTAGAAGAGCATGACGCGGGTTAGCTTCTTGTTGCCGCGCAGCAGCGGATCACGGTCGAAGAGAAGGTTCAGCAGGTGCTCCATGACCGCATCGAAGGACTGGTAGTCCTTGCGCTTGGAAATGATTTTGAGCTGGAACTCATCAACGACCGACTCGTACATCCGCAGCAGTTCCTCGTTCTCTGGCGCTGCAAGAAAGAGTTTCACCTGCGCCGTCTCCTTGAGGTAGCGCTTGCGCAACCCTTTAGCGTAGTCGGCGCTCATGTTATTGATCGCGTTCTTCGTCTCGTAAGGTGTGCGCGGCGTCGGCGGCGCATCGAGCGTCTTCGCCGCGTCGTCCATGTGGCGGGCGAGCGCCTGCACGACCTCGGAGAGTTCATCGGGGCTCACGATCAACGGCGAATCGACAGGATCGAGATTCAGCAGGGTCGGCGCGTCCGGGAACTCCTTGAGCCAGCCTTCAAGCTGTTCAAGGCCGCACAGCATGATCGAGGACTCAGGGATGCCGCAAACCTTGGAAATGTGGGCACGGATGTCGCTCTCGGCGATGCCGGTCAATTTGCGATTGGCGAATACCATGTAGTGGTCGAGCTGCATCGCCTCGCGCAACTTCTTGATGCGCGGGACCTCCTTCCCGATGACGGTATTCTCCGACTTAGAATTGAAGAAGTCGCCCTCGGAGAAGCTGCGGCTGTAGCCGTTGGTGTGCTTGGCCTGCACGATCACGGTGCCTTCCCACGGTGCAGTCGTGCTGGGGATGAGTTGAGCCTTACCAATGAACTTCGCGTCGCGCCCGCCATCGACGCCTTTGGCGAAGCCCTGCGTGCCCATACCGAGCAGGCGTCGGCAGAGCAGCACGACAAGCTCCTCAAACTGGTCATCGCCAAGATCCTCGTAGGCGTACTTCATCCGACGGCAACCTCCACCGGGTTATCGTGGGCCTGCTTGGCCCCAGAGAACGTCCGCGCGACAAGGGCGCTGAAGGCGCCCTCTGCTTTCGCAGTCGCCAATGACTGTAGGTCTCGAAGTCCGAACAACGGCCGGCAGCGCTCTTCAAAGTCAGTCTGGAGCTGAATAGATGGCAGCGGAATACGGATACTGGCTAGACCCTCGGTGTTGATGTTGTACTGCCCTGCCGATGTCCGCGCCTGCTCGCGGAGACGCTTGCGGCCCTCGGAAGTCGATAGGAAGGACTGAAGGTACCGAGGGTTGACGGCGTCGAGCTTCAAGCGCGCTCGAATCAGGTAGGAGGCATAGAGGCAGTTGTCGCCATCGAATCCCGCGTTCCGCATGACATGCGATGCATAGACGGCGCTCCGCCCAACGTAGTCGGGATTTCCGTTGGTGCGAACGAAGAGGAAATCGCCGTCGCGCAGACGCAGGCGATTGGCCTCAACGTCGGGCACGAAGACGAGTTTGATCTCCGTCGGGTCGAGTCTGTCGCCAATGACGTTCGGAATTCGTAGCGTCGGCAGTCCGAGCGTTCCCGACTTCTGAGAGGTTCCGTAGCGAAACTCGTCAACGACATTTCCAAGTGTCGTTTCGGCCCACCCCTTCGGATTCGTCGCTGGGTCGCCAAACATGTCGAGGAAGAGCGCGGGGATGATTTCGGCGGCCTTCTTCCGCGCCTCGCGTCGCAATCGGACAATTCCTTCGGCCCGCGACAGCAGATCAACAATCCGCTGCTGCTTCGCGAGAGACGAAAGTGGAACACGCACCTTTGTGCCTATCTCTCGACTGATACCGCCTTGGGCAGCGCCTCGAAAGTCGCTCATGATCTCGGCCTGCCCCTGAGCGCTGCGAAGATAGAAGTACAGGTATCGAGCGTCGAGTCGCCGAGAGTCTGCACGCAACAGGAACAGGTGCTCATTCACCCCAGCCCGCTCAAACGGAAAGGCAGGCTCAACCATTCCTACGCGCCCGGTGGTAGCGCCATCCTTGACTACGAGTACGTCGCCTACTCGCAAGCGCCCTGTGGTCATGGACTGATAGAACTCGTCCGGAACAAATCTCATTGGATCGAGCTTGAGAATGCCCTCTGCCGTTACATGTTCTCCACCTAACGACGGAACTCCGGAATTAACAGCGCCTCCTTTCGGGCGCTTCCCGGTCTCGAATGACGCCAAAACATCAGCGAGTGCAACGCGATGTGTCATGCCGCTCCGCCGAGCGCCATCCGCAGCGCTTCCACTTCTTCCGCAATCTCGGCCTCAATGGCCGCCAGTTCGTCCAACAGCTCACGCGGGTCCCGGTGTTGGACCTGCTGCTGGCTCATTGGGCGGTAACGCCCGGCTGACAGGTTGAAGTCGTTCGCCCGGAGCGTCGCCTCATCTGCAAACCACCACTGCTCGGTCCACTCGGCTTTCGGATCGCGCTTGTCCCACGCCTTCAGCCCTGCCACACGGTCACGATAGGCCGCGATCAGCGTAGGCAAATCGTCCGCCTCGATTGCCTGGTCATGGTTGGCATCGATCTTGTAGCCGTCGTTATCAGCGTGCAGGAAGAGGACATTCTCGGTCTTGCCGCCCTTCCTGAAGAAAAGCACCGACGTTTTCACGCCCGAGTATGGCTGGAACACGCCACCCGGCAGACTCATCACCGCTTCGACGCGGTTATTCTCGATCAACTGACGCCGCAGCTCCTTATGGGCGCCGGTCGATCCGAACAGCACGCCCTCGGGCACGATGACGCCGCAGCGCCCGCCCGGCCGCAGGCTGTCCATCATGTACTTGAGAAACAGAAGCTCAGTTGCGGTGGTCGTCCCGACCTTCACGTCATCGACGATCCGATCCCTGTCCACCCGACCAGAGAACGGCGGATTGGCAAGAACGACGCTGTAGCCCTCCTGTGGCAGGCCGAGTTCGGCCTTGCGCTCGGAATCAAACGTGGTCGTCAGGACGTTGCGCAGCAGAATGCGCACGTTCGGCAGGCCGCGCAGCGTGAGATTCATCGTTGCCAGGCGCACCATCTTCGGGTCCACGTCGTTGCCGAAGAAGGTCTGGTTCTGAAGCGCCGAGATATGCGCGGCCGAGAGCTTGTCGCCGAGGCCGCGCGTCTGCACCTTGCCGTCGAATTCGACGCTCTGGATCCCGCCCGGCGACGAGTTCGCCAGCCGGATGTGGTTGTAGGCCGCGACCAGGAACCCGGCCGTCCCCGCCGCCGGGTCGTAAATGGTCTCGCCGATCTTCGGATCGATGATCTCGACAATGGCGCGGATGATGTGGCGCGGAGTGCGGAACTGGCCAAGCTCGCCCGCCTGCTTGATTTGCTTCAGGACATGCTCGAAGAGATCACCCTTGGTGTCCGCATCCGAGCGGTCCAGCCGAAGACCGTCCACGAGCGTCACGACCTGCGTAAGCACGGTGGGCTCGTCTATACCAAGGCGCGCGCCGTGCATGAAGTTGACGGCGCCGTTCCCGGCCACCTCGGTGAAGAACGCAAACACCTCATCGCGCACGAAGCGCACGAGTGGCTCGCCGGAAAGGCCCTTGGCCCAGACGGACCAGCGGAAGCGCTCTTTCGGGATCGTCGTCTCGCCCTTCTCAAGGGCGTTCAGCGGGTTCTTCAGGGTCCACGAGCCGCTGAAGAGGGGCTCATGCTTCTGCTTGAGCACCTTGGCCCGGGCCGCGTTCTCGGCGTCGATGCCCTCGATCAGATAGAAGAAGAACAGGAACGCGAGCTGCTCGGCATTGCTGACCGGATCGGGGTAGCCGCCGCCATACAGGTAGTCGCGGATCTGTTCGATCGAGCGGCGCATCTCGGGGGTCAGGGGCATTGCGTTATGTCCTTCCGTTATGAGGGCCGTGCGCCCGGCTGCGGTGCGGCGGCTGTCATCGGCTCGCCCGGACTGAACACCTCGCCATTGAGAGAATCAAGCAACGTATCGAGGTTCTGGTCGCCGCCGAAGATCCGGATGGCCTCGGGCACGCCGCCCATCAGCGTGAAGGGATGGAAAGCGAAGTGCCCGGCGGTGAACTCATCCATCGTGTCGGCGTTCGCCCGGAGCTGGCTGCCGACGACGCGGAGCCAGCGCTCCTGATCGGGCGTGAGACTGTCCTCCCTGGCAAGAAACCACGCCTCGAAGCGCGCGCCGAGCGCGGCGGCCTTCGCTTCCGAGGCCTCGGGGAACACCATGTTTCCGTTCTCATCGATGGTGATCCACTCGCGCGTGGTCGGGTCGATGTGGTCGTCGATGTCGAGCGAGAGCAAACGCCGCGGCTCGTACTTCTTCTTCGGCTGGCGCGAGATCACGACACCGCCGCCACCCTCCTCGTCCTCATCGCCATGAAAGTCAGTAACGCCGACGAAGTCGAACATCGTGAACACAGGCTTGCCCTTGAATTTGCGCGTGCCGCGTCCGCGCATTTGCCGGTACAGGATGGCGGACTTCGTGAACCGCGCGAACACAAGATTCATGACCTCCGGGCAATCAAAGCCGGTATCGAGCATGTTTACGGACACGATAATCTGGGGAAATTTCTCCTTCTTGAATCGCTTGATCTTCGTCATGCCATCGACCGTGTCGTCCGCCCCCATGCCGGAGACAACGTAGTCCGCATAGCGGATTTCAGGGGACGGTTTCTCGTCGGCGTAGGCCGCGTCGAGCATCTGTGCGAGCGTCTCGGCGTGCCGCCTGGTCACGGCGAAGACGATGGTCTTGCCGAGGAGCGGCTTGCGGACGGTGCCCTTGGCGTCTGTGTAGCCCTTTTCCAGCACGTCGCGGAACTCACGGACGATGGCGCGATTGCGTTCGGGGATGGTGAATTTCCGCTCCAGTGCCGCGGGATCGATGACGATGCTCTGCTCGGCGCCGAAAAGCTGTTCGAGCTCGGCACGCGTGCCCTGGTCCATCGCGCTCCAGTCGAGCTCGCTGCGGCTGACCGGAAAACCTCCCTCAGCAGCGGTCTTGACGGTCTTGGCCTTGTAGATCTGGTATGGGACGAGAAAGCCGTCGCGAATGGCGTCCTTGAGCCTGTAAATGTAGGTCGGCGCCTCGACCTCGAAGAAGCGCAGCGTGTCACGAATCGTGAGCTTGTCCTCGTCGTCGCCGAAATCCGCCGGGTCGGCGACGCACGGCGTGGCGGTCAGGCCGACCTGCACGCCGTCGAAATGCTTGAGGACGCCGCTCCACTTTCCGTAGATCGAGCGGTGGCACTCATCGGAAATCACGAGATCGAAGTAGCCGGACGAGTACTCGTGATAGATGTTCACCATGCTTTGCAGCGTGGTGATCGTGATGCGTTTCTCGTCCTGGAAGCGCCGGCCGGCGCGCAGCACGTAAGCCGGAAAATCCGCCAGGTGCTCGGCGAATGCGTCCTCGGTCTGCTTGGCGAGCGGGATGCGGTCAACGAGGAAGAGAACGCGGGTGATGGCATTCGCTTCGAACAGGCGCTTGATCAAGGCCGCGGCGGTCCGCGTCTTGCCGGTGCCGGTCGCCATTTCAACGAGCATCTTGCGCCGGCCGCTATTGATCTCCTGGCAGAGCGTTTCGACGCACTCGGTTTGGTAATCGCGCTCGACAATGTGCTTGTCGATGGCAATTGAGAGCGAGTCGCGCCGGACATGCCCGGTTGCGGCACGGCGTTCAAGGTCACCCTGCGAAAAGAACGTCTTGATGGCGCGGGGGAAGGCTTCGCGCTGCCATTCCCAGAAGCGGATCTCCTCGCCGTTGGCGAGGAAGACATAGGGCACTTTGAGCTGCGCGGCGTAGGCCTTCGCCTGCACCTCAGCCTCGGCGGGATTGATGGCGGCCCTCTTGGCCTCGATCACGGCGAGCGCCCGTCCGTGACGGTCGCAGAGTACGTAGTCGGCCTTGGTCTTGTCCGGGAGGACGTACTCGAAGCGCACGGCGTTCGGATTCAGCACGTCCCAGCCCTGGTCCTTGAGCTGGGCGTCGATCTTGACGCGTGAAAAGGCTTCGTTCGTTCCCGGCATGACGATTCCCGCGCTACGCCGGGTGCGGTTGGCCGGTCGGAGATTTCTCCGGCTTGGTCGGGAGCGTCTTGATCTCCGTGCCCGCATCTACCTCGGCTATCCGCACGTCGTAGAGCGCCTGCAGATTCATCCAGAACTGCGGGCTCGTGCCGAACCAGTGTGCGAGACGAAGCGCGGTATCGCCGGTAATCGAGCGCTTGCCGTTGATGATCTGGCTGATGCGGTTCGCGGGCACCCGGATCTGCCGCGACAGCTCGGTCGGGCTGACGCCGAGTTCCTCAAGTTCGTCGGCGAGAATTTCGCCGGGGTGGATCGGTGTGCGGGCCATGGTCAGGTTCCTTTCAGTGGTAGTCCACGATTTCGACGTTCGAGGGTCCGCTCTGCCCCTCAGGCCATTCGAAACAGATTCGCCATTGCATATTGATGCGGATGCTGTACTGGCCCTTGCGGTCGCCTTTCATGCCCTCCAGCGCATTCGATGGCAGCGCTTGAAGGTCCGGAAGACTGGTTGCCGCGTCGAGAATGTCGAGGCGTTTTTCCGCCTGGCGGCGAAAGCCCTCGAACTCCTTGACGCGCTTGCCTTCGGCAAATTCCTTCGTGCGCTTGTCGCAATAACTTTGGATCATTGCCGGACAAGATAGTACGGCATACGATGTACGTCAAGCGTAAATCCGTCTTGCCCACCGTAGCGCGCGGGCGCCACAAACCGGCGACGACCCCACGCCCAGCCCGTAATGCGCCATTTAAGGTGGCGCATACCGGTTCTATTTGGCGCAATAGCACCAAAATGCGCCAAATAACCCTCAGGTGCGGCTCTGGCCCATGTATTTGAAAAGCTTGTTTTATCGTAGTTTAACTACGATAATTGTTGTCACCTCAATTCATGCTGGTTTCGTATTATTAATTTAGATAGTATAATCGTAGTATGACTACGACTTCTAATAGCAAGCTAAATACCCTCTATACCCGTCTGCCCATGGGTTCCCCGATCACCTCGGCGCAACTCGCCGCGCTCGGGGTCTCGGCCGATCTCGCGGTCCACTATGCCCGCTCTGGTTGGCTCAAGCGCCTGGGACGAGGGGTTTATTGCCGACCCGGTGAAGCCCTGTCGCTGCACCCGAGCCTCGTTGTGCTCCAGCAGCAAATCGCCGGACTTCATGTCGGCGGCAAAACGGCGCTGGAATGGTACGGCGTGCGCCAATACGTCTCGCAGCAGGCTGCATTGCATCTATACGGCTGGGAAACCGCGCGCCTGCCTGCTTGGTTCGGTCAGCATTTCCCGGGCGAGTATCACCGCAAGCGGCTGTTCAACGAGAAGCCCGAGCAGATGCTCGGCGTCGGTCGTTTTGAAAACCGCGACAATGCGCCACTGGTCTCGACACCGGAGCGGGCGCTGCTCGAATTGCTGGACGAGGTCGGCGTCCGGCAACCGCTGCAGGAAGCGAGGGAAATCGCCGAAGGCACGTACAGCCTGCGCGCCGAGGTGCTGATGGATCTTCTCAAGCGCTGCACGAGCGTCAAGACAGTCCGGCTCTGCTTGCGCCTCGGACGCGAGCTCGCCCTGCCGTGGGTCGGCAAGCTCGATGAGGCCGTGCTGCCCAAGGGCAGCGCCCGGCCGTGGATATCGAAGTCCAAGGATGGGTTACTGGTGCTCAAACCATGAATCAGATCTATCTCGATACCGCGCGGTTGATGATCCAGGTGGCGCCACTGGTATTCGCCGACAATGTATTTGCCCTGAAGGGCGGAACCGCGATCAATCTCTTCGTGCGAGACATGCCCCGCCTGTCCGTGGACCTTGATCTGGTGTTTGTCGATCACCGCCTCGGCCGGGACGAGGCGCTTGCCAACATCAACGACGCGATCCGGAGTGCCCTGGATAGACTCAAGAAGCGCGGGTTCCAAACCCACGCAGCGACCGTGGCCGCCGCCGGCGAAACAAAACTCTTCGTGCGTCGCGACAAGCTCGAAGTAAAGGTAGAAGTAAATTTCGTGCTTCGCGGGACGGTGCACCCAGTCCGGACGACATCGCTCACCCCGAAGGCGAAAGAGACGCTGCTCGCCGACCTGGAATTGCCTGTCGTATCGCTGGAGGACCTCTACGGCGGAAAGCTCGTCGCCGCCCTGGATCGGCAACACCCGCGGGACCTGTTCGACGTGATGGAGCTTTTTCTCCACGGAGGAATCACGCCGGAAATCAGGCGCAGCTTTGTGGTCTATCTCGCATCTCACAACCGGCCGATACATGAAGTGCTTTTCCCGAACCTTCGGGACATCTCCGGTGAATACGAAGGCACGTTCAAGGGCATGACGACAGAGCCGGTGGCGTTGAAGGCTCTCGTATCAGCACGCGAGCGCATGATCGCTGAACTGAAAGCGGGCCTCGACGCCGCTGAGCGGGAGTTCCTGTTATCGCTGGCCCGCAATGCGCCCAATTGGGATTTGCTTGGCATCGAACACCTTGAGCAACTCCCCGGCATCCGATGGAAACTCGAAAATCTCGGGCGCCTGGCGAAGGCCAACCCGAAAAAGCTCAAAGAGCAAGCCCATGAGCTGGAACGGTTGCTTGGGAAGACCGCTTGAAACGCATCCCATGCCACATGTAACTCTTCGATATGAACGGGCCAAGCTCTACGAGGAAATCTGGGAAGAGCCAGTCACCACCGTCGCAAAACGCTACGGCGTATCGGACGTAGCCCTTCGAAAAATCTGCAAGCAACTCGCGGTGCCGCTGCCGCCGCTGGGCTACTGGGCCAAGATAGCTGCAGGAAAAAAGCCCCCTACCCCGTCACTTCCCAAGTTTTCCGGCCCGACAGAAATTGTTAGGCAACGCTACGTCAGCGATGAACCCGTCGAGCCCGAACCGGAGGATCTAGTCGCCCGGCGCGAATTCGAGGCGCGGCCCGAGAATCGGATTGTCGTCTCCGAGACGCTCGACACACCACACCCACTGCTAGCCGCCACTGAACGGGCTTTCCGGCGACCGAAGCATCGGGATCTTCGCAACCTGCCAACGACCGACCGCCGAGCGCTGGATATTTCGGTTAGTGAGGCGAGCCTTCCACGCGCACTCCGGATCATGAATGCGTTGGTCAAGGCGCTGGACGCGCGAGGCATGCATTTGCGCGTCGAACCCGACGGAAAGCGTCACACCTGCCTGACGCTTCAAGGCCAAGTCCTCGCAATCCGTCTCGTAGAGAGCATCTCGCGCACCGAGCGCGAGCTCACCGAGAAGGAACGCCAGGAGATAAAGAAATACGGTCATGCCTATCTTCCGAACCGCTACTCATACGAGCCCATGAACATGTTGAAGCTCGGAATCATCGGCACCTATCACAGCGATTTTCACAAGACCGTGGCCGATGGCAAGCGTCAGCGTGTCGAACAGCGCCTCAATGAATTCGTGGTCAAGCTTGAGGAGGAAGCAGTTCGCCGAAAGCGGCATGAAGAACATCTCGAACGGCAGCACCGGATTTGGGAGAAGCAGGAACGCCGGCGGCGCGAACGCGAGGAGCGAAAGCGCAAGGAAATCGAACGGTTAAAAGCCCTGGAAGAGGAGGCGCGTAACTGGAAAAGAGCGGAAGATATTCGCGCCTATGTTGCTGCTGTCGAAGCAAAGACAACGCGCGAGCATGGCCGCATTGGACCGGACAGCGAGCTCGGGCAATGGATAGCATGGGCGCGGCACAAAGCAGATTGGATTGATCCGCTCGTCGATGCCAAATGCCCGGTGCTCGATGACGAGTAAGGGGCAGCAGGTCAGGCGGCGCGCATCGGCACGACATTGGAGACGGTCAAAGCTTCGAGATAATCCGCCCACTTCTGCAGCCATACCCGTGCCTCGGCGTCATAGCGATGCCGATCATAAATGGCACTTACAGAACTATCGACGTGGTTGAGGATGCGGTCCTGAACGACGCGCGGGCAGCCGAGCTTCGCCAGCCCTGTAGCCGCCGTACGGCGCAAATCATGAACCGTCCACGCAACCTCTATTGGATCGGCCTGCGGTTCATCCTTGGTTTGCTTACGCGCCTCGTATTGTGCAAGTCCGAGCGCTTTTTGCCCCACATGCCGTTCACCCGCCGGCGAGGGAAAAACGAAAATATCGTGCAACGCTCGACGACCTTTCAATAATTCCACGGCCTGGCTCGAAAGCATTACGTCGTGGGGCTCACCGTTCTTTGTTTCGCGGATCGTCCAAACCGCACGATCAAAATCGATATCGCGCCAGAGCGCAGCGACCACCTCGCCTGAGCGGCAGCCGGTAAACAGCACCAATGTGAGCGCATCGCGCACGGTGCGGCTGTAAGGGCTGCGCGGTAACCACCTGACGAACGTCGCGAGTTCGGCATCCGTAAAGACTCGCCTCCGGCGGACTTGGGGTGCGCCTTTGATGCCGAGCGTCGGAAACACAAAGTCATCTGGGATGCGCCCTTGCTCCGCGGCATGCGCATACGCACATCGAATGCGACCGAGCAAATACGTGCCCCCGCGCGGAGCGCGCTTCAACATGGGTCGAATGACTTCATCCTGCAGTTCACGCCGCGTTAATCCGGCGGCAGCGCGATCCCCGAGTCTTGGCAGCAGGTCGCGTCGCAAAAGCCGTGCGCCCTCTGCTCCCCTCTTCTGATGGCTCAGTTTCTCTGCAACGTAATCCTCTACGAGTTTCTCAACCGTATAGCTCGCCAGTTTCTCGGCTTCTCGCTGCCGCCGGGCTTCCGCGCGTGTCTGCTGTTTCTGCAGTTGCGGATCGATCCCCCTTTCACGTTCAAGTTTGAGCCTTCCCAAAGCCTTCCGGGCTTCGGCCAGGGTCATCGGCCCGAACTCGCCAAGCTTAATCTCACGCAGCGCGCCATCATGTGCCCGGTAGCGGTAGAAAAACACGCGGGCCGCATTCGTGCGGCGTATCCGCAACCCCGGGTGATCGGGATCACCACACTCGTCACCCGACCGCATGTCGGCGATAATCCGGGGAGTCAGCATTGGAGGCGGTTTTTTCATTTCGATTTGATCGTAAACCTATACCGCCACCTACACCAAACAGCCCGACAAGGCTGGACAAGAATGGTCGAGTCTGCACTTATGGCGCTGAGCAAAAATTGGATTAAGCTTCGTTTAAATATACAGTTACAAACGATTTTGCCAAGGAAGACAGCAACTTGAACGACCCCGGTTTCAGCAACCATACGCCGATGATGCAGCAGTACCTGCGCATCAAGGCGCAGCATCCCGACATGCTGGTGTTCTACCGCATGGGCGACTTCTACGAGCTGTTCTACGGCGATGCGGAGAAAGCCGCGCGGCTTCTCGATATCACGTTGACCCGCCGCGGCGCTTCCGCCGGCGAGCCGATCAAAATGGCGGGCGTGCCGTACCATGCGGTCGAGCAGTATCTGGCGAAACTCGTCAGGCTCGGCGAATCGGTCGCGATCTGCGAGCAGATCGGCGACCCCAACGCATCGAAAGGCCCGGTCGAGCGCCGGGTGACGCGCATCGTAACGCCCGGCACGCTGACCGACGCGGCGCTGCTTGATGACAAGCGCGACAACGTCCTGCTCGCGCTGTGGCAACAGCAGAATACGATCGGCATGGCCTGGCTCGCGCTCGCCGCCGGACGTTTCCGCGCCACCGAGATCAAGGCGGCCGACCTCGCAGTCGAGCTCGAGCGGCTGCGCCCGGCCGAAGTGTTGATTGCTGAAAGCGCGAGCATTGCGTTGCCGGAAGCAGCCGCCTACGCGCTGCGGCGGCTGCCCGAGTGGCAATTCGGCCTCGAGGCCGCGACGCGCGCGCTCACCCGCCAGTTCGCGACGCTGGATCTCGCCGCGTTCGGGCTCAACGTGCTGCCGGCCGCAACCTGCGCCGCCGGCGCGTTGATCGAATATGCGCGCGCAACCCAGGGCAATTCGATTGCACACGTCACTGCGATCGCAATTGAAAATGCCTCCGCATATGTAGCGCTCGATCCTGCGACGCGGCGCAATCTCGAGATTTCGGAAACCATCCGCGGCGAGGCGGCACCCACGCTCCTGTCGCTGCTCGACACCTGCGCGACCGGCATGGGCAGCCGGCGGCTGCACCACACCCTGCATCATCCGCTGCGCGACCGCGCGCAGATCCGTGAACGGCTCGCCGCCGTCGCGCTGCTTGCCGACGATGCGGGCGCCGCGGCGTGCGGCGCGCTGCGCGACGAACTCAAAGCGTGCGTCGATGTCGAACGCATCACGGCGCGTATTGCTTTGAAGAGCGCGCGGCCCCGCGACCTGTCGGGCCTGCGCGACACGCTCGCGCGGCTGCCGCAGCTCAGCACGCAAGTCGCCGCATTCGACGGCGCGAGATTGCAAGCGCTGGCAACGGACCTGCGGCCACTGGAAGAGGCCGCGACACTTCTGATGCGAGCGATCCGGCCCGAGCCGGCGGCAGTGGTGCGCGAAGGCGGCGTGATCGCCGATGGCTACGATACCGAGCTCGACGAGCTGCGCGCGATCCAGAACAACTGCAGCCAGTTCCTGCTCGATCTCGAAACGCGCGAGCGCGCGCGCACCGGAATTGCCAATCTCCGGGTCGAATACAACCGCGTGCACGGCTTCTACATCGAGGTCACGCGCGCGCAGTCGGAGAAGGTGCCCGACGATTACCGCCGCCGCCAGACGCTGAAAAACGCCGAGCGCTACATCACGCCCGAGCTCAAGACCTTCGAAGACAAAGCACTGTCGGCGCAGGAGCGCGCGCTGGCGCGCGAAAAACTCCTCTACGATTTGTTGCTCGATGAACTCGTGCCCGTCATTCCGGCGCTGCAGCGCGTCGCGGGCGCGCTTGCCGAGCTCGATCTGCTGACTACGTTCGCCGAGCGCGCGCAGACGCTCGATTTCTGCATGCCCGAACTCGCCGACGAACCGCTGATTGAAATCGAAGCCGGGCGCCATCCGGTGGTCGAAGCGCAGATCGGCGGCTTCATCGCCAACGACGCGCGGCTCGCGCCCGCGCGCCAGATGCTGCTCGTGACCGGCCCCAACATGGGCGGCAAATCGACTTACATGCGGCAGGTCGCGTTGATCACGCTGCTCGCGCACTGCGGATCGTTCGTGCCGGCGCGGCGCGCGCAAATCGGTCCGGTGGACCAGATTTTCACGCGCATCGGCAGCTCGGACGACCTTGCCGGCGGACGCTCGACGTTCATGGTAGAAATGACCGAAGCCGCGTACATCCTGCATCACGCAACACCCGCGAGCCTGGTGCTGGTGGACGAAATCGGCCGCGGTACATCCACCTTTGACGGACTCGCACTGGCCTGGGCAATCGCGCGCCATCTGCTCGAGGCGAACCAAAGCCTGACGCTGTTCGCGACGCACTATTTCGAGCTGACGCGGCTCGCGCAGGAATTCAGGCAGCTTGCCAACGTGCATCTCGGGGCGGTCGAGCACAGGGACCACATCGTATTCCTGCACGCGGTCGAGGAAGGTCCGGCGAGCCAGAGCTACGGCCTGCAGGTCGCGCAGCTCGCCGGTGTGCCCGCCAGCGTGATCCGCGCCGCGCGCAAACATCTGGTGCAGCTCGAGCAGGAGGGCGCGGGCCGCGGTCGCCAGCCGGACTTGTTCGCGGCGCCGTCAAGCCCCGCACCCGAGCCGGCAATCGAGCCGGCGCTGCGCGCTGCACTGCTGGCGATCGATCCCGACACTTTGACGCCCAGGCAGGCGATTGACGCTTTGTATCAGCTCAAACGCCTGCTCGACGAATGAGGTCGTGTCCCGGTGTTATCGCGCTCGCACTACTGTTGTGTGCTTGCGCCGCGCCGCCGCCGGCGCCGTCCCCACCCGGCTTCAGTTTCGCGCTGATCGGCGACGCTCCGTATTCGCCTCACGAGGAAACGCTGTTCGTCGAAATGCTGCAGGAACTCGACCGCGAGGCGCTGGCGTTCATCGTTCACGTCGGCGATTTCAAGAGCGGTTCGAGCCGTTGCAGCGACGAGGTTTACGCCCAGCGCCGCGAGTGGTTCGCATGGGCACGCCACCCGTTCATTTACCTGCCGGGCGACAATGACTGGACCGATTGCTGGCGGCCGTCGAACGGCGCTTACGATCCGCTCGAGCGTTTAAGCCGTTTGCGCGAGCAATTTTTCAAGGGCACACACAGCCTTGGCATCAACGCGCTGCCGCTCGTGCGCCAAAGCGCCACGGCACCTGCCCATCCATATCCGGAGCACGTGCGCTGGCAGCGCGGCCGCGTGCTGTTCGCGGGCTTCAATCTTCCCGGCGGCGACAATAACCTCGGCCGCATGCCGCAGGAACACGCGCAGCGTGATGCCGCCGCACGCGACTGGTTGAAGCAGACTTTCGCGCTGGCGCACCGCGAGAAATCAGGCGCCGTGGTGGTCTTGTTCCAGGCCAATCCGTTCACGGAGTCGCTGCAGCCGCGCCGGGGATTTACCGAATTCCTCGAGTGGCTCGCGCAGGAAACCGCGGCGTTCGGCGGCGCGGTGCTGCTGGTTCACGGCGACACCCACCACTACCGCGTTGACCGGCCGCTCACCCACCCCGGCACGCGCGAACCGCTGCAGAACCTGACGCGCGTCGAAGTGTTCGGCAGCCCCAGCGTCAACTGGGTACGCGTGCGCGCGGTGGAAGACGGCGATCGCGTCAGATTTGACGTCGCGCCGGGACGCTAGTGCGCATGCCCGTGCGCGCCGTGGGCGTGGCCGTGCGCCATTTCCTCGGCAGTCGCGGCGCGTATCGATTGCACCGTGCAGTGGAAACGCAGCGCCATGCCGGCGAGCGGGTGATTGCCGTCGACCACGGCTTTTTCGTCGGCAATATCCGTCACGGTATAAACCAGCGTCTCGCCCGAGCTTTCCGCTTCGCCCTCAAAACGCATTCCGACCTCGAGCCGGTCCGGAAATTTGGCCAGCGGCTCGACGCGCACCAGTTTTTCGTCATACTCGCCGAATGCATCGTGAGGCTGCAGATAAACGTCGCACGACTCGCCGACGTTCTTGCCCTGCAGCGCCTGCTCGACGAGCGCAAATATTCCGTCGTAGCCGCCGTGCAGGTATTCGATCGGCTCCTCGGTTTTCTCGATCAGCTCGCCCTGCGAATCGAGCAGTTCGTAATGCAGGGATACCACCGTGTCCTGCGCTACTTGCATTTTTTCATTTTCCTTATCAGGCCCAGCACTTCCGCCGCGTGACCGCGCGGGCCAACCCCGTAGAGCGCGTGTCTGAGCACGCCGCGCTTGTCAATGATGAAAGTCGAACGCTGGATACAGGTTTTCTTGCTGCCGTCATGCTCTTTTTCGTGCAGCACGCCGTACTGGCCGCAAACTTCGCCATCGACATCCGCCAGCAACTGCATCGCGAGGCCGTGCTTGTCGCGGAACGAGCCGTGGCTCAGGCAATCATCCATGCTGATGCCGAGCACCACGGTTTCGAGAGCGGTGAATTGGTCCAGCGTATCGCTGAAGTCGATCGCCTGCATGGTGCAGCTGGGAGTGTCGTCCTTGGGATAAAAATACAGCACCACATTGCTGCGGTTTCTGAAACCGTCGAGACTCACGGCCTGCATGTCGGCGTCCGGCAGTTCAAAGCCCGGGGCCGGCTGACCCGCTTGCAACATATCCACTCCACAATCCGTCGAAACCACCATAAACTTATTGTAGCAAAGTATTCCAACGAGTCGATTACCGCGCCGCGCGGGAACTGCTTTACCAGTGGTTGCGGGCAGGATATATTGGATTCAATGGAACCCGTTCCGCCTGAGCGCATGCCCGGCGAGCGCCCCTTCGAAGGGCGAACCGCCTGCGAGCAGGCGCTCGACGAACTGATCGCAAACGCCGCACAGTCCGTGCGCATCTTCGACCGGAATATCGGGCGCGGTTTCAATTCGCCGCAGCGCTGCGAATTGCTGCGGCGGTTGCTGCTGGCCAGGCACGCCAACCGCGTCTACCTCGTCTTGCACGACACCGCCAATATCGTCCGCGACTGTCCGCGGCTGATCACGCTGCTCAGGCAGTTCAGCCAGAGCGTGAGCATTCGTCAGACGCTGCCCGAGGCGCGGGGTGTCTACGATCCGTTCGCGGTCGCCGACGATACGCGCTTCGTGCGCCGCTTCCATTACGACGGTTGGCGCGGCGTCGCCACGGTCGGGGACATCGCCGCCACCCGTCTGCTGCTCAAGCGCTACGAGGAAATCTGGCAGGCTTCGGCGCCGGCGCTCGCGGCAACCACCCTTGGTTTGTAGCCTGCGGGTGCGTTACGCTGGAAATCACGTCCGAAATGCAATATAATCCTGCCCGCGCTGGCCAGCTTGAAGGCCGGCCGCTAACCCTCCGTGCCAATCCTCTCTCTGTTAAAGGAAGAAAAATGAACCGTTCGCTTCTGATTGCCGCTCTCCTGGCTGTCGGCCTGACCGCCTGCGGCGAGAAACCCGCGCCCGCTCCTGCTCCCAAAGCCGCCCCCGCGCCTGCTGCACCGGCGCCCGCTGCGGCCCCGGCGCCCGCTGCGGCCCCGGCGCCCGCTGCGGCCCCGGCTCCGGCTCCGGCACCTGCTGAGGCTCCGAAAGCCGAGCCTGCCAAGGACGCTACGGCTACGCCTGCCGCTCCTACTGAGACCCCGAAAGATGGAATGAAGAAGTAAGCGTCTGACACACCGAAAAAGCCGGCCTGCGGGCCGGCTTTTTTTCGTCTAGCTGACGCTGCGCCAGTCGAACCCGTCGTGCTGGGTGGCGATACCGATCCAGTGCGGCTCGCAATTGAGCGCCTGCGCCAGGGCCGCGCCCGCAAGCTCGGGCGTATTATTCTGCTCGCTCAGGTGCGCGGCGATCACGTGCTTGAGACCGCCGCAGTCGACTGACTGCAGCAGCTGCGCGGCGGTCGCATTGTCGAGATGGCCGAATTTGCCGGCGATACGCTCCTTGAGGTGCTGCGGGTAATTGCCGTTCCACAGCATGTCGAGATCATGATTGCATTCGAGCACCAGCGCGTCGAGACCGCTCAGCACCGCCTGCATGTGCGCGGTCAGCGAGCCGGCGTCGGTCAGCAGTCCCAATCGCGCGGCGCCGTCGCTGAATACGAACTGCGCCGGCTCGCGCGCATCGTGCGGTACGGTGTAGGGCTCGATTTCGATCGCGCCGATCGCGAAACGCCGGTGGCAATCGAAGATCTCGATCGCATCGACGCCCGCGAACCGCTCGCCTGCCGCCTGCAGCGTGCCATGCGTCAGCCATACCGGCACGCCGAATTTGCGCGCGAGGCGTGCCGCCCCACCGACGTGATCGTCGTGCTCGTGCGTAATCAGGATTGCGCTGAGCGATGCGGGATCGATATCGCGGCGTGCCAGGCGCGCGAGCGTGGAGCTGAGTGCAAATCCGCAGTCGGCAAGAATGCGCGTGCCGTCAGCTTCCACCAGCAGACCATTGCCCGCGCTGCCGCTGCCCAAGGATGCGAAACGAATGCTCGCCTCGCGGACTACTTAAGCTGGTCGTAGAGCAGCGATAAAATCCGGCTCGCGGTCGCGGACTTTTCCTGTTTGCCGTCCTTGTCGAGCACGCTGACCTGGCTCACGCTGTCGGCGTCCCTGACCTGGATGCTGAACCGCTCGCCACTGGGCTTTGGTGTGCTGCGGAATGGATTGAGCTTCGCAAAAAATCCTTTCGGCTGTGCAGTCGCGTTGTCAGCATCGGAATCGACGTAACGCACGAAATACAGGCCTTTCGAACGATCGCGGTCCTCGACGGTGAAGCCGACGCGATCGAGCGCAAGTCCGACCCGGCGCCAGGCGCGGTCAAACTGGTCGTTGACGGACAGCGTGCCGCCCCCCGCGCCTTTGAGCAGCGTCGCGCGCAGCGGCGCCTGCGCAGCGGCAATTTCGGTCTTGGCACGCGCCTCCTGCACGCCGAACCGCGACATCAGGCGGCGCAGCATTTCGGCTTCGAGGTCGGGATCCGGCGGCCGGGGATGCCATTTTGTCTCGTCGCGATCGGCCGTCACATAGACTTCTTCCATGCCGCGGTGGCTGATGTAAACCTCGGTCATGCCGGGCTCGGTGCTGCGCTCGAGCCGCGTGCGGAATTTATCGCGCTCCGCGGTCGAATACAGGTTGTCGACGACCTTGCCGAGCAAGCCCCGGATACCGCCCTGCGGAATCTTGGCGCGATTCTCGGCCCAGTCAGTTTCCATCACGCCGGCGTCAGGGTTTTCGACATTGACGATAAAACCGGTTTCCTGCCAGAACTCCTTGACGACATTCCAGACCGCGTCAGCTTCGCCCTTGACTACCAGCCAGCGCTGCGAGCCGGACCGCTCGATGCGCGCGTTCTCCTGCGACGGCAATACTGCCGCCTTGGAGGGATCGGGCACCCCCCCGCGTTCTTTACTGTAGACCGAAAAAGTCGCCCCGCCTTTGGGGTTGATGTCGGGCACGGCGAAACGATCGTCCGTCGTCGGACGGGTGAGATCGGGCGGAATCTCGAGCGGAGGCAGCTTGCCCGCCGACTTGTACTCGATCTTGTCGCCCTCGAAACTGGGCATCATGCTGCATGCCGCGAGCAGCAGCATCGACATCGCCACCGCGACCCTCATTTTCAGACGCAATAACCGCATCGGTTTTTCTCCACTACACATCGATACCGGCTTCACGCATCGCGGCGCGCACGCGTTCATGGAAACTGTCGGCGAGCGGCGTCAACGGCAGGCGGATGCCCGGCTTGATCAGTTTCATCTGCGATACCGCCCACTTGACCGGAATCGGATTTGCCTCGACAAACAGGTTGCGATGCAAGCCGAGCAGTTTGTTGTTGAGTTCGCGCGCCCGCGCGACATCCGGCTTCAGCGCGGCCAGGCACATCTCGTGCATCAGGCGCGGCGCGACGTTCGCGGTGACCGAAATCACACCCCGCCCGCCGAGCAGCATCAAAGCGAGCCCGGTCGCGTCATCCCCGCTGTAGACCGCAAAACCGGCCGGCAGTTGCCGCAGCAGGTCGCTCGCGCGCTCGAGATTTGCCGTCGCATCCTTCAGGCCCACAATATTTGGAATCTGCGCAAGCCGCAGCATTGTGTCGTTGGCGAGATCGGCGACGGTGCGCCCCGGCACGTTGTAGAGGATCTGCGGAATGCCGACCGCCTCCGCGATCGCGCGGAAATGGCGATAAAGCCCTTCCTGGGCCGGCTTGTTGTAATACGGCACGACCGACAGGCTCATATCGGCGCCGGCCTGCTTGGCGTAAGCCGCGAGCTCGATCGCTTCGCGCGTCGAATTGGCACCGGTGCCGGCGATGACCGGGATGCGATGGTTGGCGTGCTCGACCGCGGTCCTGATCAACAGGTGATGCTCGTCGAAATCGACCGTCGGCGACTCGCCGGTGGTGCCGCACACGACGATGCCGTCAGTACCTTCACGCACGTGCCAGTCGATCAGCTTGCGAAACGCGTCAAGATCGAGACTGCCGTCATCGTGCATCGGGGTGACAATTGCTACCAGACTGCCGTTCAGTATTGCCATCTAACTGTTTTTCCCGGGGATTTGGCAAAAGCCAGCATGCTCAAGTGCGTTAGTTTACCGCATTCAGCGGATGCCAAGAACAACCTTGAGACCCGGTCTGCCGCGGAGGGTTCAAATCGCAGTCCGGCGCGCGCCTTAAACGGGGCGGAGTACCCGGACTAGGCTCGGGCTGGCTGATTGACCGCGCAGACGCGCTGGACCATTGCCGGTCTGGGAGTCTCGACGTGCAGATCCTCGTAGGCGATCACCTGCAGCCGGCCGCGGGTGAGATCGAGCAATTCACCGGGCTTGAGCAGGAAGTCGGGATTGGCGGGGCGGCCGTAACGCTCGTTGCCGGCCGCAAAGGTCTCGTAAATCAGCACGCCGCCATCCGCCAGCGCCTCCAGCAGGCGTGGCAGGAGCGGCTGGTGCAGATAATTGGTGACGACTACCGCGTCAAATTGACGGCCGGAATACGGCCATGGTCCATGCTCGAGGTCGGCGTGGCGGGTTGTGACGCCCGCAACATCGGCAAGTTCCAGCAGCACCCCGGCATCGCGATCGACCGCCTCGACGCGATGCCCGAGCCCGGCCAGATATCGCGCATGGCGCCCCGCGCCACAGGCGACGTCGAGTACCGAGCCGCCGGCACGAATCAGGGGCGCGAAACGGCGTACCCACGGCGACGGCAAATCGAGATCGTGATGCTGTGCGGTGGCGCTCATCAAACGCTATATTATAGGAACGCGGTCGCAATCTTACTTCTCTTGCTTTTCTTGGCGTGTTGGCGGCTCAACGGCATGAAACAAAAAACGATCGTCACCGGCGTCATCGGCTCCGACACGCATATCGTCGGCAACCGCATCCTCAGCATGGCGCTGGAGAAAGCCGGCTACCGGGTGGTTGCGCTCGGCGCGCTGACGCCGGCGGCCGAATTTATCAAGGCCGCGATCGAAACCGACGCCGCAGCGATCCTGGTGTCGTCGCTCTACGGCCAGGGCGAGCTCGACTGCCGCGGTTTCCGCGATCTGTGCATCGAGGCGGGGCTCGAGGGCATGCTGCTTTATGTCGGCGGCAACCTGGTCGTCGGCAAACACCCGTGGCCGGAGATCGAAAAAATCTTTCTCGATATGGGCTTCGACCGCGCCGCCGCGCCCGGCACGCGCGTCGAAACCGTGCTGGAATGGCTGGAACGCGATTTTAAATCATGACCGCGGCGCTGCTCATTGATTTCGGCAGCACCTACACCAAGCTGCGGGCAATCGATCTTGAGCGTCGCGCCGTGCTCGGCTCGGGACAGGGCCCTTCAACGGTGGCGAGTGACATTACGATCGGGATGAAGGCGGCACTCGCCGATCTCGAACACCGGCTCGGTGCGCTGCCCAAATTCAAGTACCGTCTCGCGTCGAGCAGCGCCGCCGGGGGGCTGCGCATGATCACCATCGGCCTGGTGCGCGAACTCACCGCAGAAGCCGCGCGGCAGGCCGCACTCGGTGCGGGCGCGAGGCTCGTCGGCAGCTTTGCCTATCGCCTCACCACCGCCGACCTCGAAAAAATCACGCTGCTCGCGCCTGACATCGTGCTGCTGGCCGGCGGCACCGATGGCGGCAACTCTGAGGTGATTCTGCACAACGCGCGTGCGCTCGCCGCAAGCGGCGTCGGCTGCCCCATCGTCTACGCCGGCAATCGCGCCGCCGCGGACGAAGCCGCATCGCTGCTCGCCGCAGCGACCTTGATCGTGGCTGAAAACGTGATGCCTGAATTCAACGTGCTCGACATCGAACCGGCGCGCGCCGCGATCCGCAGGGTTTTCATCGACCGCATCGTGCATGCAAAAGGCATCGATCGCGCGAGCGCGGAATTCGACCAAGTGCTGATGCCGACGCCGGCCGCGGTAATGGAAGGCGCGCGGCTGGTTGCCGACGGCTGCGCCAGCGCGTGCGGGCTTGGAGAATTGATGGTCATCGACCCGGGAGGCGCGACCACCGACGTGCACTCCGTCGCCAGTGGCGAACCGCTGACGCCCGGCGTGATTCCGCGCGGGCTGCCCGAGCCGCGCGTCAAGCGCAGCGTCGAAGGCGATCTCGGCATGCGCCACAACGCGGCAACCATCGTCGAAGCGGCGGGACTGGATACGATCGCACGCGATGCCGGACTGGCGTCCGAGCGCACCACGGCGCTGGTCGAGCGATACGCGCGCGAGGTCGAACGCCTGCCGGGTAACGCGGACGAACTCGCGCTCGACCGGGCGCTCGTGCGTGCCGCGGTCAGGATTGCGGTTGCTCGGCATTGCGGCAGCGTCGAAACCGTTTACACCGTGAACGGGCCGGCGGCGGTACAGCAAGGCAAGGACTTATCGGCGCTCAAGGCCGTGATCGGCACCGGCGGCGCGCTCGCGCACGGCCCCGACCCGCGCGCGGTGCTGCGCATGGCGCTCGCCGACCCCGCGGCACCGCAGTCGCTGCGGCCGCGCGCGCCGCGCCTGCTGGTCGATCGCGATTATCTGCTCTATGCTTGTGGCCTGCTCGGCGCGGTCGAGCCTGAAGCGGCGCTGGAACTTGCGCTCAAGCATCTGAAGGAAGCACCGAATGAACGCACCTGCATCGCCTGACGCGACGCGCCTGCCTCTGAGCGAAACGCGAATTCCCGACGACGTGTTCGCGCGGATGCGGCGCGACAATCTCGCGCGCTGGCCGACCGGCGCCGCGGTCGATTTTGCGCAGGCGCTCGAGCGCCATCGGGCATTGCCGCCGCACAAGCAGCTCGCATGGGTGATGCGCCGCGCGGTCGCCGAGCGGCGCTGCCTGACGCAGCCGCGCGGCGGCTGCGGCACCTTCGAGCTGCACCGGCAGCTGATGCAGGTCCTCGACCGCGAAGGGCTCGCCGATATCATCCCGACCACCACTGACAGCTACACTCGCAACGAGCAGTTCGACCTCGCGCAGCAAGGCATCGAGGAATCGGAAAAAGCCGGGCGCTCAATGCTCAACGGCTATCCGCTCGTCAATTACGGCGTACCGTGCGCGGCGCAACTGGTGGACGCGATCGACAAGCCCGCGATCATGCTGACCGGCACCGCGATGCCGAAACTCACCGCCGAAATCGGTTTCGCCGGCGGCTACTCGGGTTATCTCGGCTCGGGCATCGCCTACACGACGTCGTACATCAAGGAAATGTCAGTCGAGGATGGCATCCGCAATTACCAGTACCTCGACCGGCTCGCCGCGATGTACCACGAGCACGGCGTCGAGCTGCACCGCCGCCAGCCCGGTTTCCTGACCGGCACCAACATTCCGCCCTCGATCGCGATCATCGTCTGCGTGCTCGACTGCCTGCTCGCCGCCGGGCAGGGCGTAAGAGACTACGGGCTCGAGCTCGGCCAGACGCTGCACCTGATCCAGGACGCAGCGGCGATACAGGCGTGCGGCGAACTGTGCCAGGAATATCTGCAGCAGCGCGGTTTCGACGACGTCTTCACGCCGGTCACGTCGCTGCACTGGATGGGCGCGTGGCCGCAGGACGATGCGCAGTGCGCCGCACTCGTCGCTTACGGCGGAACGCTTGCCGCGATCGGCGGCGCGGTCAGCGTCACCACCAAGAGCACCCACGAAGCATTCGGCATTCCGACGCCGCAGGCCAACGCCGAAGGCCTGCGCATGACGCGCATGGCGATCTATCTCGCGCGCAACATCCGGCTTGACGGCCTGCGGGAATTCGAGGACGAGAAGGAACTGATCCGGCGCGAAGTGCGCGCCATCGTCGACAAGGTGCTCGAAATGGGCGACGGCGACGTTGCAGTCGGCACCGTGCGCGCGCTCGCCGCCGGCGTGCTCGACATCCCGTGGTCGCCGAACCGCTTTGTGAAAAGCCGCGTGATGCCGGCGCGGGATGCCGACGGCTACCTGCGCATCCTCGACGCCGCCGATATGCCGTTTCCGGAGGACGTGCTCGAAATCCACGCCGCCAAACTCAAGCGGCGAGCGCAACGCGAAGGCGTCGCGTTCGGGCCGGAGCTCGCAATTCAGAGCGTCTACGAGATCTCGGAGCCGATCGCCAGGCTGCTCAGCGACAAGTGGACTGCGTGAAAAAGCCCGGCCGCCGGCGATGCGGGCAACGCCAGGCAAAGGCGGAGGAACAGTGAACCAGGCTATCGGTCCGGCCGGAAGTTTGGACGCCGCCGGCGACAAGGATCTGCCGCTGCGCGACGACATCCGGCTGCTGGGACGCCTGCTCGGCGATACGCTCCAGGAGCAGGAGGGGCCCGGGCGGTTCGAGTTGATTGAAAACATCCGCCGCACCGCGGTCCGCTTCCACCGCGACCGAAATCCGGGCGCCAAACAGGACCTCGAGGCAACTCTCGGCCTGCTCGATCATGAAACGGCGATTTCGGTGGTGCGCGCGTTCAGTTTTTTTTCGCAGCTTGCCAACATCGCCGAAGACCTGCACCACAACCGCCGCCGCCGCGCGCATCTGCTTGCCGGCTCTGCGCCGCAGGAAGGCAGCGTCGCTCTCGCGCTCGAACGCCTGCGCCAGGCCGGCGTGGCGGAATCCCGGCTGAGCGCTTTCTTTGCGCGCGCGATGATCTCGCCGGTGCTGACCGCGCATCCGACCGAAGTCCAGCGCAAAAGCATCCTCGACTGCCAGATGGAAGTCGCGCGGTTGCTGGCGGAGCGCGACCGCCCGGTGCTGACGCCCGACGAAGCGCGGGGCAACGAGGAGGCGTTGCGGTGTGCCATCCTCAGGTTGTGGCAGACGCGCATCCTGCGCGCAACCCGCCTTACCCTGAATGATGAAATCGAAAACGGACTTGCTTATTATCACTACACTTTTCTGCGCGAGGTGCCGCGCCTGCACGCGGAGATTGAAGACCTCGCCGCCAACCATCTTGGCGAGAGCGGCTTGCGCATGCCGGCCATACTGCGCATCGGCAGCTGGATCGGCGGCGACCGCGACGGCAATCCGCACGTGACCCCCGAGGTGATGCTGCACGCCCTGCAGCGGCAATCAACGCTGGCGCTGGATTTCTATCTCGCCGAAGTGCATCAACTCGGCGCCGAACTCAGCATGGCGCAGCGGCTGGTTCACGTGAGCGCGGAGCTTGAGCAGTTGGCCGTGGCCTCGCCCGACCGTTCCGAGCACCGCCGGGACGAGCCCTACCGGCGCGCGTTGACCGGCATTTACAGCCGGCTCGCCGCCACCGCGCAGCGGCTTGACCACTACGCCCCCGAGCACCCGGCGGTGGGCGCGGCGCAGCCGTACACGGATTGCAATGAATTCATCCGCGATCTCGACATCATCATCGACTCCCTCGAGCACCACGGCGCGCAGCGCATCGCCCGCGGCCGCCCGCGCCACCTGCGCCGCGCGGCAGAAGTATTCGGTTTTCATCTGTGCCCGCTCGACATGCGGCAGCATAGCAGCGTGCACGAACAGGTGGTCGCTGAGCTCATTGCACGCGGTCACGGCACTGACGGCTACGCCGGACTGCCGGAAACCGGACGGATCGAGCTGCTGCTCCGGGAAATCGCAACCCCGCGCCCGCTCAAATCACCGTATCTGGAATACAGCGCCGAAGTCAGCCAGGAACTCAGGGTGCTCGCAGCGGCGGCGGCAATACATCAGCGCTACGGATCGCAGGCACTGCCAAACTACATCATTTCCAAGACCGACGGCGTAAGCGACGTGCTCGAGGTCGCGTTGCTGCTGAAGGAAACGGGCCTGCTCGCCCCCGGCCCCGAACCACGGCTCGACGTCAACATCATTCCGCTGTTTGAAACCATCGCCGATCTGCGCGGCTGCGGCGCGATCATGGATGCGCTGCTCGGGCAGCCCTATTACCGCGAGCTGCTCGCGAGCCGCGGCAACGCGCAGGAAGTCATGCTCGGCTACTCCGACAGCAACAAGGATGGCGGTTTTCTCACCGCCAACTGGGAGCTTTACAAGGCGGAAGTCGAACTCGTGTCGGTATTTGCGCGGCACGGCGTCGCGCTGCGCCTGTTCCACGGCCGCGGTGGCACGGTCGGGCGCGGTGGCGGGCCGAGCTATCAGGCGATACTGGCGCAGCCGCCCGGCAGCGTAAACGGGCAAATCCGCATCACGGAACAGGGCGAAGTGATCGCGAGCAAATATTCCGACCCGGAGATCGGCCGGCGCAACCTGGAGACGCTCATCGCCGCCACGCTGGAAGCAATGCTGCTGGACCGCGAAAGCCCGGGGCGCAATACCGCAACTTATCGCGAGGTCATGGAACGGCTCAGTCTGGACGCATTTCGCGCTTATCGCAGCCTGGTTTATGAAACGCCGGGATTCCAGCGGTTCTTCCACGACGCAACGCCGATTGCCGAGATCGCCAATCTGCAGATCGGAAGCCGGCCGGCGTCACGCAAGCAATCGGGGGAAATTGAGGACCTGCGCGCGATACCGTGGGTATTCAGCTGGTCGCTCGCGCGCATCATGCTGCCCGGCTGGTATGGTTTCGGTACGGCGATCCAGGCATTGATAGAACGCGAAGGCGATAAAGCGCTCAAGCTGTTGCAGGAAATGTACCGCAACTGGCCGTTTCTGCGGACGCTGCTCTCCAACATGGACATGGTAATGGCGAAGGGCGATCTTGGCATCGCCTCGCGCTATGCCGAGCTGGTCGTAGATACCGGGCTGCGCGAGCAGATTTTCGGCCGGATACAGGCGGAATGGCAGCTCACTGTCAGGCATCTGCTCGCCATTACCGGCCAGCAGGAGCTGCTGCAGGCCAACCCGACGCTGGCGCGCAGCTTCCGCAACCGCTCACCCTACGTCGATCCCCTCAACCATCTGCAGGTAACGCTGCTGCGCCGCTTCCGCGCGGGGGAACACGACGAGGTGGTCAAACGCGCGATTCTCCTGACGATCAACGGCATCGCTGCGGGCTTGCGGAACAGCGGTTGAGCGAGGCCAGAGATGCGCAACGCGCAGGCGTCGCCTCCGGACCTGAACTTGCCGTGCAAAGCGTCCGCGAGATTTCGGAGCCGATCGCCAGGCTGCGCCGCGATAAATGGAAATGATTGAGGCAAACCCGTCCCGGATCGGGTTAAGTCTGGCTTAAGAGTCCGCACGTTATCCTTGATCCACGAGGCGGCCCATGCGTTTGTTACTGGTAGAAGATGATTCGATGATCGGGGAGAGCGTTCGTCAGGGCCTGCGCCAGGACGGGTTTACGGTCGATTGGGTGCAGGACGGTCGTGCCGCGGAACTCGCACTGCGCAACGCGGTTTACGATCTGCTGGTGCTCGACCTGGGCTTGCCGAAAAAAGACGGCCTCGACGTGCTGAAAACATTGCGCCTCCGCGGCAACAGGATACCGGTGTTGGTGCTTACAGCCCGCGACGCAGTGGCTGATCGGGTCAAGGGCCTGAATTCAGGCGCCGACGATTATCTCGTGAAGCCCTTCGATCTTGATGAATTGGCCGCGCGCATCAGAGCCTTGTTGCGCAGACAGTCCGGGCGGGCAGATCCGGCCATCCAGTTTGGGGATTTGCTTCTCAATCCCGCGACGCACGAAGTCACGTTCCAGGGCAAACCGCTCCCGCTCTCGGCGCGCGAGTTCTCACTGCTGGAAGTCTTTCTGGACAGACCTGGCGCGGTGCTTTCGCGCGAGCAGCTGGAGGAGAAGCTGTACGGCTGGGGTGAAGAGGTGGAAAGCAATACGGTCGAGGTGTACATCCACGCGCTGCGCCGGAAACTGGGCCAGGACTTCATCCGGAATGTCCGCGGGGTCGGCTATATGGTTCCCAGGCGATCGTGATTTCAATTCGACGGCAGTTACTGCTTTGGCTGTTCATCGGCCTTTCGGTGAGCACTATTGTCGCCGCATTCGCGGTTTACGCGCGGGCGCGGGACGAAGCAAGGGAGCTGTTCGACTATCAGCTCCAGCAGATGGCGGCGGCATTCCCCCACGAGGGGTTTGGACCCATCACGGCGCCTTTCCCCCATGAATCCGGTGTGGGAGATGTTGTGGTGGTCCAGATCTGGGGCGAAAACGGCGCCCAGCTCTACCTGTCCCGGCCCGGATCGCCGGCACCTCAAAGCATGGACATCGGGTTCTCGACCGTGTCCACACCCGATGGGAGTTGGCGCGTTTTCAGTGCGCTCGTCGGCAACAGCATCATTCAGGTCTCGCAGCCGATGAGCTTACGGGAGGAACTCGCCGCCAGCATGGCTTTGCGCACGATGCTGCCGCTGCTGATCACGTTGCCGGTCCTGATGGTCCTGATCTGGATCACGGTGGGGCGCGGATTAAAGCCGCTGAATGACGTTGCGGCGGCTGTCAGCAAGCGCTCCGCGGACGCCCTGCAGCCTCTGCCTGACCATCGCCTTCCGGGGGAAGTGAAACCCCTGGTTACGGCATTGAATGACCTGCTGCTGCGGCTGGGCCGTGCGCTGAGTTCGCAGCGCACCTTTATTGCTGACGCCGCGCATGAGCTGCGCACACCGCTGACCGCGGTGAAACTGCAGATTCAGCTTGCAGAACGCGCAGTCACGGATGCCGAGCGCGCCGCAGCGTTCGCCCGACTGAAAGGGGGGACCGAACGCGCAATCCATCTCGTCGCGCAACTACTGACGCTGGCGCGCAATGAGCCCGAAGCCGCGGGCCAGCCTTTCACACCGATAGACTTGACTGACATTGCCCGGCAAGTCGTCGCGGAACAAGCGCCGATCGCCGCAGCCAGGAATCTCGAACTGGGTTTGTCGGGCGCAACCCCCGTACCGATCGCGGGAGACCCGGTCGCTTTGCGAACAATGCTCGGCAATCTCGTGATCAACGCGATTCACTATACGCCGGCCGGGGGCGCCATCGACGTTGCAGCGAACGCACAAGACGGTCACGCGTCTCTGGTGGTAACCGATACCGGCCCCGGCATCCCTGCGGCCGAGAGAGAGCGGGTATTCGACCGCTTCTACCGTCACGAAACCGCCGGCGTCACCGGCAGCGGGCTGGGGCTTGCGATCGTGCAACAGATTGCGCAACGCCACGGCGCGTCGGTGGAACTCGGGGAAGGTCCGGGCGGCCGGGGCCTTAAAGTCACCGTGCGCTTTCCCAAGGAATAGCACGCGTCACGCATCCGGGAAGCATCGCTTCTCAATCAAGCAAGCGGATCCGCACCGTCGGCGCCCATCTCCTGTTGTCGCGGCGCTGCCGCCACCGGCGTTGCCGCATCATCCTGAAGATATTGAATGGATTTCCGTGCGCTGCCCGCACTCCGAATGATTCGGTTCAGGTCTTAAGTCTGCCTTAATTCTCCACGCCTAGGATGGCAGGCACATAGAGCAATCGCTCTATTGCTTGTTCATTAATCAAGGAGTGAATCATGAGACAGAAAATGTTGGTGCGTAGCCTGATTGCGGCCGGCGTCATTGCAGCCGGGGTGGGCGGTATTGCGAAGTATGATCCTGCAGTGTTTCAACAAGCCGTTGCCGCGGTAGCGCCTGCGGTGACCGCGAGCGCGCGGCCTGCTACCACGGTTGCCTTGCCTGATTTCACCGGGATCGTCGAGCAGAACGGGCCGGCGGTGGTCAATATCAGCGTCACGAGCAAGGCCGAAAAAAACGCGGCTGCCCCCGATATGCAGGGACTCGACCCGAGTAACCCCTTCTATGAATTTTTCCGGCAATTCCGGGTTCCAATTCCGCAGGGCCAAATGCCGCAGCAAGGTATCGGATCCGGCTTCATCGTGAGTGCGGACGGCATCATACTGACCAACGCCCACGTGGTGGACGGCGCTTCGAACGTGAACGTCAAGCTCACGGACAAGCGCGAGTTCATGGCGAAGGTGATCGGCGTCGACAAACCCAGCGACATCGCGGTGCTGAAAATCGACGCCACCAACCTCCCGATCGTTACGCTCGATCGCGCCGACGACGTCAGGGTTGGCGAATGGGTGGTGGCGATCGGCTCGCCCTACGGATTCGACAATACCGTGACTTCGGGCATCGTGAGCGCCAAAGCGCGCACCTTGCCGGGTGACAGCTACGTGCCGTTCATCCAGACCGACGTCGCCGTCAATCCCGGCAACTCGGGCGGACCGCTGTTCAACATGAAAGGTGAGGTCGTCGGAATCAACTCACAGATATTCACGCATTCGGGCGGCTATCAAGGATTGTCATTTGCGATTCCAATTGACGTCGCGCTCCACGTCAAGGATCAGCTAGTACAGCACGGCAGCGTCACGCGCGGGCGGCTGGGCGTCGGCATCCAGGACGTGAACCAGGCACTCGCGAATTCCTTCGGTCTGAAAAAACCGGCCGGCGCGCTCGTGAGCTCGGTTGAAAAGGATAGCGCCGCAGCCGAGGCCGGACTCGAGCCCGGTGACGTAATCCTGCGCTACAACGACAAGGACATCTCGAGCTCATCCCAGCTGCCGGTGCTCGTCGCCGATACCGCGCCGGGAACCACCGCCAGGCTCGAAGTGATTCGCAACGGTGAAGCCCGGCAAATCAACGTGACCGTTGGCCAACTCAAGAACGCCAAAGTCGCTGTGGCGGATGTCGCCGGCCAGGATCACGGGCGGTTGGGCGTCGTCGTACGGCCTCTCGATCCGGACGAACAGAAGCAAGCCGGGGTGAGCGGCGGATTGATCGTAGAAAACGCGACCGGGCCCGCCGCGAATGCGGGGATACAGCCGGGTGACATGATCCTGTCGCTCAACGGCACGCCCGTCAAAAGCGTCGATCAGTTGAAAGCGCTGTTGTCGAAGGCCGGCAAACACGTCGCGCTATTGGTGCAGCGGGACGAGGCCAAGATATTCGTTCCCGTGGATCTGAGCTGACAGCCGGACCAAGTGCCGAATCCAGGGGCAATGCGGAATTTTTGCGCAGCCCCTGGTATTTCCATTAACCAGACGTAAGGAGCATTTCCATGAAATCCAGAGCATCCGTAATTGCCACTGCAATCGCAGTATCCAGTTTGACATTGACGTTGAATGCGATCGGAGCGCCTGCCAGCCACGTGCCGGCGACGCATATACAGGGAGACGTAACCTACATCACCGGAGGCGTCGGCCAGACGGAGGCGGACGCCATCAAGCACGTCGCCAAATACTATCCGCTCGAGCTTGAATTCCTGCTCAAAGCAAAGCCGAAAGACGAGTATCTCTCGGACGTAAGAGTCCGCATCAAGGACGTGCACGACAAGATGGTGCTCAATGTCACAGCGGACGGGCCGTTCCTGCTGGCCAAAATGCCTGCGGGCAAATATACAGTCAGCGCCGAGCGCAACGGGCAGGTCGAGCGCCGCCAAATCGAAATCGCCGCCAAGGAACATCGGCGCGTCGTGTTCGAGTGGCAATCGTAGTCAGGGGCCGTTGCAAGGCCGTGCGACCCCGTTCAAGCCCGTCGCCGCGCGCAACGCGCGTGGCGACGGTGCAATCCCGATCGTTTGAGGAGTGAACTCCATGACCCCGCCCGTCAGGTGGTGAAAAAATACACGACCACGGACATGCCCAGCAGGGCCAGCGCGATGTTCAAATAGGTGGCGACATGCAGGTGATAACCGGGCGGAATCTCCCGTGGGCCGAGAGTCTTCAATACTTTGATATATTGCAATGTCGAGGCGGCGGCCGCCAGCGTGCCGGCAAGCACGAACAGCACGCCGATCCAGAACGAGAAACCGCGTTGCGTTCCGCTGGTCTCATGAGCTATGACCATATGCAGAAACAGCCCGAAGCGCTCCACGACGAAGCCGAAGCCCATCCACGCGAGGCTGGTGCGGTTCCATGCCAGCAAGGTGCGCTCTGCGGCGAACAGCACACGCGGGTCGTTTAATTCAGACATGTTTTCACTCTCAATATTTTGGATACCATGATAGAAAAACCAGAAAATCTTGCACGCCACATTCTCCCGACCTCCGCCACGATGGTCGGAGTGTGCATGACCGTCATCTCCATCGTCAAGCTGCTGCATCTCGGACCGGCCGGGACGTGGATTGACAAGCTACTGGCCGTCGATAGCCTCGCTTTTCTTGCCAGCGCGATGTTTTCCTACGTTTCCATGCGCAAGGAGTCGTTGCGACGATTCGAAACGCATGCAGATACGGCATTCATGATGGGGTTGATTGGCATGGGTACTTGCACTTTCCTGCTTGCGTTCGAACTGGCTTGATGCGACCCCCGGCAGCCCCGTCGTCGCATCGTACGGCTATCCTGCCGTATTTGTCGGCACGCTGTTGGAAGGCGAAACCAATCTGCGCGTGGGCGACCATTCGCAGAGTCGCGAATCGCAAATCGAATGACGAGGACAATTTCATGTTAGGCAGGCTGAAAATGGCTGTCGTGTCAATGGCGCTGCTGATGGCAGTGTCGATCACGGCGGCATTCGCAATTTCTCCGGAGGAAGCCAAAAGCATCGCCTTGGTGGGAGATGAGGGTAATGAAGGCGCGCAAGTGTTGATGGCAGGCATTTACATGCGGGGTGATGCCGGTTACGCGAAGAATCTAGTGTTGGCAGCCCAGTGGTTCGAACGGGCCGCGGCACAAGGAAACAGCTATGCCCAATTCATGCTTGGTGAATTTCATGAAGAAGGCTGGGGCACGCCAAAGAATCTGAAGGTTGCCGCGGACTGGCGCGAGAAAGCGGCCAATCGCGGCAATAACCAGGCCCAACTGAAGCTCGCCAAAATGTACTTGAACGGCGAGGGGGTCCAGAAAGACAGCCAGAAAGCCGAATACTGGCTGAACCGTGCAGATATCGAAGGAAACGGCGATGCGCGGGTTCTATTGGCAAAGCTGTATCGCGAACGGGGCGACGCGAAGAAAAGCCGTGAGCTTGCCGACAGATGGTTGGCCAAGGCCGCAACACAAAGCTATGAAAACGCCACAACGCTCCTGCGCTTGATCGAGTACCTGGGGTTCCAGGTAGACGAAACCTGGCATCATCGAATGCCCGACTTGCATCGGTTGGCGCAAGACGGGGATCATGAAGCTCAATACGAGCTCGCTGTTCGCTATGAAGACGGACATTCCGGCGAAACAAGAAACGTTGCCATGGCGCTGCAGTGGTTCAAGCGCGCGGCAGAAGGCGGAAACGTGATGGCCATGAGAAAGCTTTCCGGGATCTATGAGCAAGGGCTGTATGGCGAACCCGTCAACCCTCTGGCGGCCAGGTATTGGTTGGAGCGGGCCGGGTCTGGCGGGAAGTAGGTCCTGCATTCGCCGCAAGTATTTGCGCACCACAGGAAAGCGGTCGGCGCGCGTATAGCGCCGATATCGGAATTCCATGAGCTTGAATTCCGCGCCAGTTCAAGCGCGGGTTTACAAGGATTGCAGGTAGGCTGCAACCGCCTCCATTTCGCCCCTGGTCATGTCCTTCACGATCCCGTGCATGACCGGGGCAGCGCGCAGCAGCGACTGAATCACCGTAATCTGCTTCACGATGTAGGCCGCGTGCTGGCCTGCCAGCCGCGGAAATTCGCCTACCCCTTCGGCGTTCTTGCCGTGGCACGTGGCGCACGCGGGAAGCGGCTTTGATGCCACGCCTTTTTCAAACAGTTGCTTGCCTCTTGCAATCAACGCCGGATCGCCCGGTATGCCGGGAGCGGGAGGCTGCGACGCGTAATAGTCCGCAAGACCCTCGATCATTTTGTCATCGAGCGATGCAGCTACGCCCCACATGAAATCGTACGCGTCCGGTTCGGCGCGCGAACGTGCCTTGAGCGCCTTGAGTTGTCCGACGATATATTCCGCGCGCTGACCGGCCAGCCGCGGGAACGTCGGAGAAATGCTGTTCCCGCCGGGACCGTGGCACGCCGAGCAGAGTTCGTCGGCCTTTCTCGACGCGGCTTTCTGCGTTGCCGCATCCGGTTTAGCCGCGTCAGCGGCACCCGCCACCGCAAGCATCGCAATACACAGTACGTATGCCATCTTTCTTGTCATCGAAGTCTCCACAACTCGCAGATCCAGGTAACGCGGCTTAGAACGCAAACCACGCGTTCAGGAAGATCTGATTGTTATCGCGGGGATTTCTTCCCAGGCCGTCATAGTTCGAAGTGAGGCCGTTGTATTTCAGGAAACCGGTGTACTGGAGCATCAGCCGCACGTTCTGGATCGGCAGATAATCGAGTTGAAGGATATAACCCTCCTGCTCCGGAAAGATCGGGTTCCCCGCCGCGTCAACCGTCGCATAAAGAGTGGCGTCAGCACCCCCTTTGGTCTGAAAATACTGCGCGGTTGCGCCATATTTCCGCTCGTAGTAGTACGTGCCCTTGGCCCGGAATGTATCCAGCGTATTGGACGCATTGGCCGAACCTCCTGCCGCAAAAGTTGCATTCAGATCCTGCTTTTCATGAATATACGCAGCCTGCGCCGTGAACGTGTGGGGATCGGTAATGTACTGGTACTGGGCATCCAGCGCGCCATCCGTGAAACGGTCGGTCGGCGTCGTGGGATCGAGATTGTTGGGATACCTGTCCGCACGCATGCCGAAGGTGCCCAGCATGATCGAATGAGGGCCCCACTCGTGGTTCAGCGCCAGCCGCCAGTAGGGATTGTATCCATTCAACCTGTTGACACCTCCCGCGCTGGCGGTATCCTGCCCGGCTCGCAGCGCCGAAAAAGCCCCGTCCGCTGTGCGATAGAAGGAAATCTCGCCATACAGTTTTTTCTTCCAGAAGAAATATCCGCCCAATCCTGCGACATGCTGGCCCATACTGCCGTCGGTCAACGCGGCTGGAGTGGCGCTGTCGGGAAAAGTGAAAGGAGAGCCGGTAAACGGAAAACCGAATGCAGGCGTGCTGTTCCACACGTCCTGCGCCGTCGGGTTGTTGTGCAGCGTGAGGCCATAAATCAAATCGAGTTCCTTCGCGTCCGGCCCGGCATGTTTGCCGACCAGGCGGAGATCAACATTATCAATACCGCTGTGGCTCGTTCCGCCAGTGGGATTGCCGCTCGCGTCCGTTCCACCGGCAAAATTGTCGAACGTCCACTGGACGAAACCACCGAGATTGTCGGTCGCTTTGCCCGCCAGAAATACGCTGCCTCCGGTCGCCACGAGTCCGCCGTCGCGCGGGACTTGGAGCACGCCGGCGCTATCATGCGCGTTCTGGGTGGAGGTCACTCCGACCTGACCCATCATCGCGAAAGGCAGCGTTTGCCTTTGACCGATGGTGTAGCCGGTCAGTTTGAAATAGCGTCCGTAGGAAGTCAGCTCAGGAAAACTGACGTGGCACGCAACGCATTGCTGGCCGGTTTGCCGCGCATAGGACGGCACGGCATATGCACCCGGCGATGCAATAAGGAGTAACCCTGCGATCGCCGCGAGCACCAACGGCGCTGATTTAAGGCTGGGAATTGCCATGGTGAATCTCCTCTTATTCCAGCGATCATTTTGTGCGCTAAGAAGCGCATGCGTAGCATCGTGAACTCGCCATCCACCGTGTCTTTGAGCATGACACTCTTGATGACTTGCGCTTCGGAGATGCCGAGTGCCTTCGGCTTTCCACTTCAGTGGAAGTACGGATTCTGGCGCGAACTCCGAACCCATCGCCATGGCTACACTCCTCGCGAGATAAGATTTTGCTGATCTTGCATGGTTTACATCCCTGATTCTTCAATGCTTGACGTCCGTGCCGATGATCAGGCGGGAATCGCTCAAATAGCCGTATCGGGGGATTACAAGATTGGTCGGCGCCGGAACGTTTTTGTACACTCTTCCCGCGAGATCGAATTTGGAGCCATGACATGGGCAATAAAAACCGCCGCGCCATTCGGGGCCGAGATCGGGCGCCGCGACTTCCGGGCGGCAGGTCGGCACGCAGCCCAGGTGGGTGCAAATTCCAACCGCGACCAAGAACCCCGGCTTGATCGAGCGAGTAGGATTTCTACAGTATGCGGGTTGTTGCGGAATTGCCGATTGGGGATCGCTCAGCCGCTGCTCATCCTCTCCCAGCAGCCGCAACATCTCGTCGGTGCGATGCAGAATCCAAACCGGCTTGCCCTGCCATTCCACCGTCAGCAGCGTCCCCGGCTCGAGATTGATGATATCGGTTTCCACCGGAGCGCCGGCCGCCTTGGCTCTTTCGCTGGGCAGCATGCTCCCGATAAACGGCACGGAAGCCACGACAACGGCAATTCCACCCAGGGCTGTCGTCGCTGCGACCAGCGCTCGCCGTCGCGCGGCGTTGGGTTGCTCAGGGATAACATCAGGCAGGTCTGCCGGATGCGTTATATCTGCGCTCACTGTCGTATCTCCATTGCTGATGCTGCCGCGCAAAAGGTAAGGTCACCAGCCCTCGGCGTGATCAGGCCGCGACCTTACCCTTCAAGATCACGGCGCCTTTGCTCATATTCTTCCCGCTCAATCTCTCCCCGCGCATAGCGTTCCTGTAGGATTTCGAGCGGCGTCTTCCGCGGCACATCACGACTTCCATTGCCGCCCATCCCCAGCCATCGCAGAAGCGCGACGATTCCTAGGATGATCAGCACCCAAAAGAGAGCCATGAAAATCCAGCCCAAACCCATCCACCCATACCCCTCGGTCCAACCCATCATTTCGATCTCCTAGAACTATTGGTAGACAATAACGTTCGGGGCGTACCTTTCGCGCTCGTCTTGAGCGACCTAACAGCGTGTTGAGATTTTGGTGTGTTGACAGAACCGGCATCAGGCACCAGGGGCGAACGGCGATGCCTTCTTGGTGCTGCCGATCTTCTGGCCCAGTGCGTTGATGCTGTTGCCCAGCGCTTCGAAGCCCTTCGCGACCTCGTCGCGCGTCCAAGTGGCGCCGGAGGCGAGCTTGTCGCCCAAGGCTCGGGTATCCGCCACCGCCGCTGACGCACCTGCCTTCACTTCCCCACCAGCCCAGCCCGCGGCGCTTTCCAGCCCGTGGGCGGCGGCCTTGAGTTCGTAGCCGGCCTTGTCGAACTCCTTGCGCGCCCAGGATTCGGCCGCCTCGGACCGGTACTCCAAGGCGAGTGCGTGGTTGGCTTTCGCAAAAGCCTTTACCATCGATTGCGCGTCTTTCACCGCACCTTTTTCGACCGAGGCGGCGAGCGTGCCGAGTTGCGCAACCGAGCTGTCGAGTTCCTGTTTGGCCTCCCCGGTGGCGCGGCCAGCCTCGAGGCGCAGGTAGCTGGTCGCTTTGCGGATGTCGGTGGCCGCAGCCTTGTACTCCTTCTTGGCATAGGCCGCGACCGCGTCCGCGAAGTGGCGCTGCGGCTCCTCACTGACCGGGTACCAGGTGGTCACGTCGGTTACCAGCCAACGACGCTCCATGTCGGCACGCGCGGCCTTGTCGATCGCCTTGTCCAGATCCGCCTTGGTCTTGATCTTGCCGCTCTCGATGGCTGCGGCGGCCGAACTGACTTTCAGCGCACTGGCGCTCATGCGCTTGATGGTGTTTTGCGTGTCCCGCGCAAACTTCGTGTCCGCCGCCAGGAGCGCCTTGTCCGCTTTTACCAGCGCCCGGTCCTCCTTGGCGGCACGAGCGGCCCGCAGTTTCAGTTCGTCAGCCACGGCGCGCATCTCCGTGGCGGCCTTCTTGCTGTCCTTCGCGTCGAAGGCCTTGCGCGCGGCATCCAGATGCCGGCTGACGGCATCGACCACCGGCGTGTAAGTGGTATCGTCGTAGATGATCCAGTCGTCTGGCGACTTGGTTGGGATCGGCGCCTTGGTCGCCGCTAGCGCAGCGGGTGCTTTCGGGGCCTGCGCGTAGGCCACGCCAGCGACTTGGGTCGTTGCAACAAGCATTGCCAACGCAAGGGGTTTGAGTGCGAAGTTCATGGGGTGATCCTTTCGAAGAGACAGTCGTTGCCGATTACGCATGCACTGGCGAAGGGACTTCGTCCTGGGCGCGGTGATGGTCGAACGAAGCAAGGCCGGAAGTCTCCAGCAGTTCGTGTGCGCGCTTGATCTCCTGCGCGCCGCCGTGCACGACCAGCATGAACTTGTCGGCCTTCAGCGCGGTTTCGTAGCGCAGCACGGAGTCCCTGGGAATCCCAACCGCCATCAAGGCGCCGGCCAGAGCGCTCATGCCACCGACCAATACGGCGCCCTGCAGACCACCGAAGAGGATGGCCGCGAGCGGGCCCAGAACGATCACGTGGCCCACCACCGGCACGAACATCAGCGCGGAGCCGAACAGCATACCCATCAAGCCCCCCCAGAATGCGCCAAGCTTGCCGAAGACCTTGGCCCGATCGCCGGCATTGAGGAAGCCGACAACGTGTTCCTCGGTTTGGTAGTCCCTGCCGATGATCGAAATCTTCTTCATATCGAATCCGGCGCGTTGCAGCGCCTTCACGGCGGCTTCGGCCCGGGTATGCAGGTCATAGACGGCGACGGCGATATCGGTTTTGGTCATGTTCATGATGTGGTCCTTTGTCGGTTGAGTTCTCGGGGTCGAACGTCGCGGTGTTGTCTTCATCCGCGCGTCCATGGCTTGGACTCTACCCCTCGGCTCGTCACACGTAAGCTGCCGAAGGTCACGATCTGGGACTGCAGGAAGTCACGATCTGCAAGTGACCAAGGTCACCAGGCAGTCACTTCGCCAGCCGCTTGCGGATCGCCTGTAGTTCCCGTTGACGCGCGAGGTCGGACTTGGGGTAGGACATGCGCAGCCCTTTTAGCGCATCGAGAATGATCTGGGAGATGACCAGGTGGGCATTCTGCTTGTCGTCAGCCGGCACGGAATACCACGGAGAATTTTTGGTGCTCGTCGCGCCGAGACACGCCTCATAAGCTTCCTGGTAATGCGTCCAGAATTTCCTCTGCTCGATGTCGGCGATGCTGAACTTCCAGTTCTTGTCCGGCTCATCGATACGGCGAAGAAAGCGGCGTCGTTGCTCCTCCTTCGATAGATGCAGGAAAAACTTGATGATCCGGGTCCCATTGCGGTGCAGATGGCTTTCCAGATCAGTAATTGACCGGTAGCGTTGCTGCCAGAAGTCCCGCGCCTCTAACGCCTCACTCGGCAGCCCTTCGCTGCGGAGAATCTCCGGCTGCACGCGAACGATCAGCACCTCTTCGTAGTAAGAGCGGTTAAAGATGCCGATTTGTCCCCGTTCGGGCAAACAGCGGGCGGTACGCCAGAGAAAATCATGCGCCAGTTCCGCAGTGCTCGGGTGCTTGAAGCTGAACACCTGGCAGCCCTGCGGATTCACGCCGGACATCACGTGCTTGATGGCGCTGTCCTTGCCGGCGGCGTCCATGGCTTGAAAAATCAGTAGCAGGGAATGGCTGTTGTTGGCGTACAGCAGGCTCTGCTGCACAGTTAGTTCGGCGATATGCTCCTCGATCAGTGCCCGGTAGTGCTTGTGCGATTTGTACAGGGGCTTGACAGTCGTCGGGCGCATTGCGAGCCCGACTTTTTCACCTTCCAAAACGCGCAAATCGTCGCAATCAATCTTCATCTTTATTCCTTCTTCAGGGCTCACGGTATTCTGGTCATGGCGGACACCGCCTTGGGAACACGCCATTTGATCATCGCAACCTTCACGGCATCGTTCACGACCAGGCACGAAACCATCGCATAGACAAAAATCGCGAGCGTCTGCCACCCCGGTAATGGCATGAGTCCCGGAAGACCCACGAACGTCAGCACAGTACCCGCGGCCGCGTTCAGCATCAGGGCCGCCACGAGAGTCTTGCTGGGCATCGTCGTCCAGAACCAGCGGCGCTCCCGCGCGGACACGATGGAGAACACGGCAAAGTAGAGCAGCGTCAGGAAGCTGAAGGTGTAGAGGGCATCGTTGTTTGTCGCCAAACCGAAACGCGACCAGCCGATCCACAAGAAGAGAAGTGCCTCCGCGACCATCGCGACGCCCAGCACGACGGACACCGTGATGAAGCCCCCGATGTTCCACGTCTCGGGTTTGCTGGACGGTCGAACGTAGTCGCTGGCAAGGGCGATCTTCGCGAAGTCCGTCATGAAGACCAGCAGCAGCATCGCAAAGGCGGAGACGACGAACTTGCCGGTCACCACGAACGCGATGGCCACGAAGGCAGCCTTCAGGATCGTCCGGCTGATCTTGTTGATGATCCACGTCAGAATGCGCTGGTAGATCGTCCGCCCCTGCTCGACCAACGCCACGATGTTCGTCAGCCCTACTTCGGTCAGGACGACGCTCGCGGCGCCCTTGGCAACGTCGGTCGCGGTGCTGACGGCGATGCCCACTTCGGCCTGGCGCAGCGCTGGCGCATCGTTGACCCCGTCGCCCGTCATGCCGGTCACATGCCCCGCGGCCTGCAGATGCTGCACCACGATGTATTTGTCCTCCGGGTACACTTCGGCGAAACCATCGGCGCCCGCCAACAAGTCAACCGCCTCGTTGCCGGCCTGAGCGCTCGCGGCCTTCAGGTCCGCCACGCGCCGGATGTTGGGCAACCCGACTCCACGCGCGATTTCACTTGCGACCGCCAGTGCGTCGCCGGTGAGCATCTTCACCGCAACGCCGAGGTCGCGGAGTGCGGCGATGAGTTGCTTGGCATCCGGTCGAGGCGGATCATACAACGTCACCAATCCGACCAATGCGGTGGCACCCGTCGCAGGACCGCGCGCCACCGCCAGCGTCCGATATCCCTTCAGTGCCGATGCGCTGACCCGCGCCTCCAACGCCTCGATCGCCGGGGGCTGGAGTCCGCAGGCCTGGGCGAGGGTTCGTACGGCGCCTTTCATCACGCGCAGCCGCTGCCCGTTCTGCTCGACCACGGCTTCCGTACGCCGGTTTTTCGCGTCAAACGGCGCGAACGACACTGGCGTGACGGGAGGCAAGCCGCCGAAAATGTTTCGCTCTTTCGTCGCGGCAAGGAACGCCAGGTCAATCGGATCTTGGTTGGCTTCTTGAGACGCGAGTGCGCCGGCGAACAACACGTCGGATTCCGTCGCGTGCCCCAGCGGAATCACGCCGGTGACGGCCAGTTGGTTCATCGTGATCGTGCCCGTCTTGTCCACGCACAGCACGTCCATCGTTGCGGCATCCTCCGCGGCGCTGAGGCGCGTGACCAGCACGCCGCGCTTTGCCAGCTCCTTCGACCCGACGGCCATGCTGACCGTGAACATGACCGGGAGGGCGACGGGCACCGCACTCATCAATAGGACGAGCATGAGCGGAACCATTTCAAGGAGCGGCGCGCCTCGGATCAGCGACAGCACGATCACCACGCCTAACAGCGCGCCGACAATGACGAAGAGCCAGCGGACGACCTTCGCCACCACCGCTTCGATATGGAGCTTCGGACGCGCCTCCTGCACGAGTTCCGTGGTGCGGCCAAAGTAGGTCTGCGCCCCCGTCAGCATGACCACGCCATTGCCTTCCCCCCGGCGCACGACGGACCCCGACGAGAGCACTTCGCCGGGTGCCTTGTCGGCATCCTTTGACTCGCCGGTGAGCGCCGATTGGTCCACGCTCAACGCTCCGGTGAGGAGTTTCACATCCGCCGGTACGATGTCGCCAGGGCGCACGCGGACGATATCGCCGGGGACCAGTTCCCGGGCGGGAATGACCTGCCAGCTCGCCTCGCGCCGGACGCGCGCACTGACTTGCAACCGGCGCCGCAGCGTCTCCACGACGCCAGCGGCCCGATGCTCCTGCGCAAAGCTCAACACGGCGTTGACGACCAGCAGCGCGCCCACCACAGCGAGGTCCGAGTATTTCCGGAGGACGGCCGACAGGACCATGATCAATTCAAGCATCCACGCCGACACGCCCCAGAATTTCCCGAGGAACTGGAAGACCGGGTGCTCCTTTTGTTCGGCCACTTCGTTGTAGCCGTGCGCCTTCCGGCGGGCGTCCACCTCCGCGCGCGTGAGCCCTGTCTCGGGGTTCACATGGAGCGCGGCGAGCGTGGCGGGAATCGACGCGGATGCGATATCAGGTACCTTGGCACCTGCTGGCATCAAACGCGGGGGTTCAGCTCCGAATTTCTTTGTGGCCGTTTGCATAGTGACATTCCTCCACGGCACCAACCGCTTCGATGCAGGTTTGCCTGAGTTGGCCAAATCCTACTTTCACAACCCCTGAAGAGGTGATGAGGACCCGACTCTCGAAATGACGAACCCCGCCGGGGCGGGGTTCGTGCGATTGCCGGGACTGCCGTTTGCGGCTATTTCTTCTGGTCGGCTTTCAGCTTCGTCGTGTCAGCGGCGATATCCTTCTTCTCGCCCTTGATTGCCTGCTGGTCCTTGTAAACTCTTTCCGAGTCCTTGGACTCCGCCGCCATTTTCCCCTCGGCTTTGTCCGCTTTCAGCCTCGCCTCAGCGGCTTCCAATCGCTTTATTTGGCGATGCAGCGCGGCCTTGTCCGACTTCATTTGCAGCGAGGCCGCTTTGTCGGCGGCGATGTCCTTCTTCTCGCCCTTGATCGCCTGCTTGGCCTTGTAAACCTCGTACGCGTCCTTGGACTCCGCCGACATTCTGCCTGAGGCGGTGTCTGATTTCAGCCTCGCTTCGTCGGCCTCCAATCGCTTTATTTGGCGGTGCAGCGCGGCTTTGTCCGACTTCAATTGCGCCTGGTCCTCCTTGACTGCCAGGGAGGGTTGAGCGATGGCGGTCCCGGCGGAGAAAACGAAGACCGCAGCGATCACTGGTACACAAGCTTTGTAAATTGATTTCATATTCATGTTCATGATGTCGTCCTTTGTGGGTTGATTTTTAAAAATTGAACGACGCGGAGTTGCCTTCATCCGCGCGTCCATGGCATGAACTCTAGCCCTCGGCCCGCCACATGTAAGCTGCTGAAGGTCACGATTTGAGACCGCAGGAAGTCACGACTTGGAAGTGACCAAGGTCACCGTTGCGACGCTCTGGGTTATGCGCCCCGCCTCATGCAAGCGCGTGTCGCGACGCTACAGCAACTGTTCACCGCGAGGTCGCGGCCAGTGCCGAGAAAGGGCCCCGCGTCAGGGATTCACCGGCTGTATCAGGGGCAAATCTCTACGATCGCCTCGACCACGGCGACTCAATCTCTCTGGAACAAATCGGGCAGCAGCCCGGTCAATCACCGCGCCGCTGGCGCACCGACATCACGGCCAGTTGAATACGCGTATTGGCATGGAGCTTCTCCATGATGCGGCTGACATAGTTCTTGACGGTGCCCTCGGCCAGGAACACGGTGGCCGCGATCTGTTTGTTGCTCTTGCCCTCGGCGATAAGGCTCAGGATCTTTTCCTCCTTGTCGCTGAGTGTCTCGGTCACCGAATCGGTGGCCTTGGCTTGGGCGGCATCTGAGGCCTTGCTCGACGCTACGGGACTGTTCACGGTGATGCCCGAGGGAGTAGCCTCAAACGAGGATGCAAGCCGCCGAAACTGATCCATCACCTTGCGCGCGATCTGCGGCGTCAGCCGGGACTCGCCGCGGTGTACCGCGCGCACTGTTTCGAGCAGTTCATCTTCGCTCGCATCCTTCAACAAGTAGGCATGGGCGCCGGCGCGGACCGCCTCGAAGACCGTTTCGTCAGCGTCCAGCGTAGTCAGCACCAACACGTGCGTGTGGGGCAGTGAGAGCGTGATTTCGCGCGTGGCGGCCACGCCACCCTTGCGCGGCATGTGCAAATCCATCAACACCACATCGGGACGCAAGCGCTCCGCCATCTCGACGGCTTCCACGCCGTCGCACGCCTGACCCACTACCTCGATATCCGATTCGACCGAGAGCATCAGCGTGATCCCGCGCCGGATCAGAGCCTGATCGTCGGCAACGAGCACCCGGATGCGAGGAGCCTCGTCGGGGGATCCCGTCGTCACTTGACACCTCCGTCGCCCACATCCGGTTGGCGAGGGCTTTGCACCCTACCCAATTGCTCGCGGATGCGCCCGATCACCGGCGAAGGAAGCCGCGCCGTCAGATACCTCAGCATGGCCGCGACGGCAAGTGCTGCTTGGGCCGAAGAGATTCCAGCCCGTTGCGCGACCAGTTGAATCAGTTCATCCACTTCGAAAATCCCCGGTGCCGGGAGCTTGTGAGGAAATGACCAGAAGCCCCATTCATGACGGGATTCTACCGGATGCCTTGGCCGCTCGCGAGGGCCACAAGTCATGAGTTTAATGTTACCTTCGGCACTTGCGATATTGGTGTGAAACTTTCGCGATCCCCTTCATGCACCCGCTGGCGCGCTATCTCGATCCCCGCTGCAGCCTGGCTTCCGCTATCGGCTGGCTGGTGTTCGCATTATCGATCGGTCTCGTGCTGGTTGCCAGCGTGTGGGTGGACGACATCGTGCGCACCAACCTGCTCGACCAGCGCGGCCGGCAACTGAACAGGACGGCCGACCGTATCGCTGCCGAACTGAATCTCAATCTCGCGCTTCGATTGCAATCGGTGCGTGCATTGGCTGCGATGCTGGCTACCGAGCTCCGCGACGAAAACCAGGCGACGCTCCGCAAGATTCTCGAGAACCTGCAACAGGCTTCCCCCGAATTCGCGTGGATAGTCGTGGCGAACCCGCAAGGCCGGTTACTGGCCGCCACCCACGGCGTGGTTGAGGGCGCGAGCGTTGCCGACCGGTCGTGGTTTGCGCTGGGTCTGAAGGCGTCGAGAATCGGCGATGCGCGACTGGCGCCAACGGCGGTGAATACGTCGCCTGCCGCGACCGACGAAACACCTGGTTCCTTCGTAAACCTGAGTGCCCCGGTGATCGATCCCAAGGGAAACACAGTCGGCGTCATTGGGACGCAACTGAGCAGGCGCTGGCTGCTGGATCTTGCTGGCAGTCTTGGGCAGGAGGTGCGAGAGTCGGCCGGTACCGAACTGCTGCTGGACCAGAATGGAACGGTACTGATCGGGCCCGCGAGCCTTAAAGGCAAGCGCTGGGAGATTACCCTTGAATCGACGGACACCGCTGCGCCGACAGTAGCGGTCAATGCGCCAAGGGGCAGCGTTGAGCGGTCCTCGCGTGTTGAACGGCTGGCTGATGGCAGACGTTATCTGGTCGCGCAAGCAACGCCGGGAGCGTCCGATGCCTTGCACGCTCTCGGCTGGCGCGTCGTGGTGATCCAACCATTGCAAGACGCCACGCAGCGCGCCAGAATCCTGCAAACTCAGATCACCGCCATCCTGCTTGGCCTGGGGCTGCTCGCCGCGCTGCTCGGAGTGCTGCTGGCACGCCGCATCACACGCGACCTGGATGCCATCGCACGCTCGGCCGATGCCGTCCGAACCGGCGCCACGCAAAGAATCGCCGTGCCTCCCGGCCGGAATGAAGCGGCGCGGCTGGGACGTGCACTGGACGAGCTGCTCACTTCGCTGCAGCGCGAACGCAGCGCATTGCAGACGTTGAATGCCGAGCTGGAACAGCGCGTGGCGGCGCGTACTCGCGAAATAGAACGGCTGGCGGAACAGGCGCGTTATGCCGCCGTGGTGCGCGAGCGCCTGAAGATCGCGCGCGACCTGCACGACACCCTGGCGCATTCCATGATGGCGATGCTCACCGAGATCCGGCTTCTGAAAAGGCTTTCGGCCACCAACCCGGGAGCCTTGGCGGAGGAATTGACGCGCGCCGAGGAAACGGCTCATCAAGGCCTGAAGGAAGCCCGCGCCGCGATTACCCAGATGCGTTTCAACCCGGTACGCGATGCGGGGCTTGCCGCGGCGCTGGGCGATTTTGTCAAGCAGTTTGTCGAGCGTACCGGGATACCGGTCGATTACGCGAGCGATGCGTCGGCGGCTACGTTCGCCGATGAACGGGCGGAGACACTGTTTCGGATCGCCGAAGAAGCGATGCGCAACGTCGAACGCCATGCCGGGGCGACGCGCGTTGCGATCTCGTTGCGCGTGTCTCCCGACGGCCACGGCTTGACCTTGACTATCGCCGACGATGGCGCCGGTTTCGACGCAGAGTCCGCGCATCCGGGGCATTACGGCCTCGCGGGTCTGCGTGAACAGGCACAACTGATCGGGGCCGTCCTTACTATCCATAGCACCCCGCAACAGGGCACCACGATCAGCGTTGCGCTCGCGCCGGGACTGGATTCGTGAGCAGAGCCACGCCCTCGATGTTGCATTTGGCCGCGCTGAGCGGCTATCGCAGACGACGCGGCGGCCTGCCGCGCCAGTACTGAATCAGCAGCCAGGCGCCAAGCATTCCGCCGAGGTGAGCGAAGTGCGCAACACCTGCCTGCGTTCCGGTGACGCCCAAGTACAGCTCCACGATTCCATAGAGTGTCACGAACAACCATGCCGGCATCGGGATGGGCGGAAACAACAGCACCACGGTTCGGCTCGGAAAGTACATCGCGAAGGCGAGTAGCAGCCCGAATACGCCACCTGACGCGCCAATGGTCGGATAAGGCTCTACCGATGCAAGGCTCGAAACCGCGAGTTGCGCAAGCGCTGCGCTGATTACGCTTGCGATATAGAGGTTCAGATATCGCTTCGGGCCCCAAAGCCGTTCGAGGTCGCCGCCGAACATATACAAGCCGAACATGTTGAAAAAAAGGTGCCAGACGCCCGCATGCAGGAAGCTGTAGGTCAGCACTTGCCAAGGCTGAAATCCGCCAACCCCGATGAGTGCCGTGGATTGAATTGGCCACAGCGCGAGATTGAGGGTAAAAACGTCGCCGAACAGCAACTCGGCGACAAACATCGCCACATTGACGCCAATAAGCGTCCGCGTTACGGGCGGAATCGAATAGAACATCGGACAATTTCACCACAGTTGCAACGATAAAGCAGCCGACATGATAGAAAGTGACGCTTAAACGCAACTTAAGAGCGCGCCATCGCCTGCCTTCTATTGAGAATTCCATATTGGTCAACTTGGTGTAGACGACGAACATCCTTTTTGCCAGTACCAGCCCAGCTTGCTGTAATCAGATACACGGGCCTGCCCTAAACCGCAATCTGGAGCGCCCCTTTATTGCTCGATGACGATGCTCCTGCCCGCAAAATCGGCGCACGCCTCGACGATGGCCTTAAGCCTGGATTAAGTTTCATGTGCCATCTTGCAAGGGCTGTCGCAGGCGGGCGATCCACAGCCGCGGCAACCAAATTCAAGAGCAAGCTCGAAAATCAGATAAAGGACTGTGTCATGCGTAATGCGATTTTATTTACCTATCGCGATACCTTTGCGAATCAGGTGCGCGAACACGGCGTGGCTGGCCTGATCAAGTCACTCGCGGCCAAAAACCACTCGAATGACATGCTGGCAAAACGAGACGGGGCATCAGCCAATGCCAAATGAACGTGAATTCGTTTTTCTCACGGCGACCGGACGCCGAACGCCGGCCTGGCTGCGGGTCTGGCTGATCATTGCCGCGGTCGCCGCCGGCGCCATTCTGCTGTGGCTCGGGTTGGTTCTGGCGCTGGCCGTGGTCTTGGCGGCGACTCTGGCGCTCCTTCCGGTCTGGGCTTGGAGATTATTTTCGGCCAATCGGCGCTCGGGAGGAGCGGTGACAATCGAGGGCGAATACACGATCAGCGCTCCGTCCGTTATCGAGGTTCAGGCGAAATCGCCGGAACGAAACCCAACCGGTGACTCTGAGAACCGGCACGGGCCGTCGTAATTTAGCAGGCCCGCCCGCAGCCAGACCAGTACGATTCCAGCGTGGCACGGCACGCAACGATGGCCCCGCTAATTCTCCCCTAATTCTTGATCGCTATCTTCACAACTACGCGAATATCCGCGTAATTTGAAGGAGTGTTCATCATGAAACGTAAGATAACTCTGGCGGCTCTGGCCGCTTTCTCCGCAATCGCCATCGGCAGTGTCTACGCGGCAAAATCAGCCGAGAACGATTCTCTGGCTATTGCAAGTGCAACAATCGGTATGACCCAGGCTGTGACGGCCGCCGAGCAGCATGTCGGCGGCAAAGCTTCCCGTGCCGAGTACGAGCGCCACAACGGGCAGTGGGTGTTCGATGTCGAAGTGGTCAAGGACCAAAAGGTCACGGATGTGAAGGTTGACCCGACGAGCGGCAAGATTCTTGCGGCGGTCGAGGATAAGGCCGATCACGACGATGACCGTGACCGGGCCGATTGATTGGCTCGGCCATTGCGATGCCGGGGCGGCGCCGCTGCCCCGGCTTTTCCACTGAATCGAAGCAGGCACCACTGGAATCCCAAGGGAGAATTCATATGAATACGCTTACGCGCCAAGGCGCGATGCAGATGCTGAACAAGGTCCCGGAAGTCACGCTTTACTTCTGGATTATCAAAATTATGGCAACGACCGTCGGCGAAACGGCCGCTGACTTTCTCAATGTTGATTTGCATTTTGGCCTGACCGGCACATCCGTCGTCATGAGTGCGATGTTGGCGGCTTTCCTGTTCGCGCAGATGCGCGCCCGAAAATATGTGCCGTGGTTGTATTGGGTGGTGGTGGTGCTGATCAGCGTTGTCGGAACGCTCATCACGGACAATCTGGTGGACAACTTCGGCGTCCCGCTCGAAACGACAACCATTGCATTCGGTCTGGCGCTGCTGGCAACCTTCGCCGCCTGGTACGCGAGCGAGAAAACGCTGTCGATACACACCATCTTCACGACGAAACGCGAAATATTCTACTGGGCGGCCATTCTGTTCACGTTCGCGCTGGGCACCGCCGCAGGCGACCTTGCCGCGGAAGGTTTGAAGCTCGGCTATCCATACTCGACGCTGATGTTCGGCGCGATGATCGCGGTCACAACCTTTGCTTATTACGTGTTCAAGGCAAATGCGGTTCTGGCGTTCTGGATTGCGTACATCCTGACGCGGCCGCTTGGCGCATCCCTGGGCGACAGTCTGTCGCAACCCGTCGCCAATGGCGGGCTTGGCCTGGGCGCCACGATTACGAGCGCGATCTTCCTCGCGACCATACTGAGCCTGGTGATCTACCTGAGCGTCACGCGGAAAGACGTAATCGAACTACGGGCAAAAGGGACCTGACCGGCTTACTTGATCAGGATCCGATGTGGAACACCTGAATCGGTCGCTGTTTCTGCTTCTCAACGCCGGGCCGGGGGCCTCGGGCATCGCTGTCGATACAGCGCGCCTGTTGGCCGATGGCTTGATCTGGATCGTGCCGGCAGGTCTGACCGTCGGCTGGCTGCGCGGCTCTTCTGCCACCCGGCAGGCACTGATCGCCGCTACGGTTGCGGGGCTGGCGGGTTTGCTGATCAATCAGATCATTGGCCTGGTCTGGTATCACCCCCGGCCGTTCGAGGCCGGAATCGGCCAGACGCTGGTCGCGCATGTCCAGGACAACTCGTTTCCGAGCGATCACCTGACCTTGATCTGGGCCGTGGCTTTCAGCCTGCTTATGCATGAGCAACCCCGGCTTGCGGGTTGGGCGCTCGCCCTGATGGGATTGCCGGTCGCCTGGGCGCGCATTTATCTTGGGGTGCATTTTCCGCTGGATGTCCTCGGGTCAGCTCTGGTGGCACTGAGCAGTGCCTGGCTCATCCTGTGGGAAAAGCATCGGTTGATCGCGCCGTTGATGCGTCTATTGCTGCCGCCCTACCGGAGAATATTTGCCGGTTTGATCCGAAGAGGCTGGGTGAGACAATGAATGAAGTTTTGAATTGCGAGAATGATGATGCGCATTTAAATCGATAAGAGCATCATCATGCAAACAGAAACACCCCTTCTTTCCGGTATCATCATCTTGACCGCCCTCGGTGGCCTGATTACGTCGACAGCCCTGAATCTACCCGTGCTGCCGACGCTGGCTTTGCGCTTCGGGCGCTTTGAGAAAAAGACGGATGAAATGGAATCGCCCGTTCGTGCCGGCTAAGGTAGACCGGCGTTGTGACGAAGCACTGGGCAATCGCCACTGAATCCGCGGGAGTGTTGACAACAACGATCGGGGGCTTGTTCTGGAATCGCATCTGCAATCGCTGATTACCTATTTTTCCGCCCACCCGCATATTGCGCTGGCCGCGGTTTTTGCCGCATCGCTGCTTGAGTCGCTGGCCGTCATCGGTACCGTCATACCAGGCAGTACTATAGTCTTCGCCGGTGGCGTACTGATCGGACTCAACGCGCTCGATCCGTGGTGGACGGCCGCTATGGCCGTTGGCGGAGCGATTCTCGGCGATGGCCTCAGTTATTGGCTCGGTCACCACTATCACGAACAAATCCGCGCCCTGTGGCCGATGAAAAATCACCCGGAAATGTTCGAGAGAGGACAAGCGTATTTCGCCAAAAACGGCGGCAAGAGCGTGTTTTTCGGCCGCTTTTTCGTACCGGTACGGGCCATCGTTCCGGTGGTTGCCGGCATATCGAACATGCCAGCTACCCAATTCTACGCAATGAATATCTTGTCGGCATTCGCCTGGGCCGCCGCCCACCTTCTTCCCGGCGTGCTTTTTGGCGCCTCGCTGCAACTCGCGGGCGCGGTGAGTTCACGGCTCGTCATCATGCTGGTCATGATCGCGGCTTTTTTGTGGGCGATCAGCAAGCTGGTGCGATTCACGTTCACCACCCTCTGGCCGCGTATTCAATCGCTGCGGGACCGCATTGTCGGGCGCGCGCGGAGTCAGCCGGGGCCGCTGTCACGCATGCTTCTTTCGCTGTTCGATCCCGCCAGCCCGGAATCCAAGTCTCTGCTGGCCGCCGCGGTTTTGTTAATTGGCAGCGCGTGGCTGTTTTTTGGCATTTTGGAGGACATCCTCGCGAACGATCCTCTCGTTCAGTTCGATCAAACGGTTTATACCGTACTCCAGGAACTGCGAACCGAATGGTGGGACAGCGTCATGATTACCGTTACCGGATTGGGTGGAGCGGCCGGCACCATTCCCGTGATTATCGCGGTGTCGGTGTTTTTCGCTTTGATGCGCTATTGGCGCACCCTGGGCTATTGGCTGGCGGCCGCGGGTTTCGCTGAAATTCTGGTGTGGGTGCTGAAATACTCGCTCGGCCGCGCGCGCCCGAACAATATTTATACCGGCATCGAACAATTTTCATTTCCGAGCGGGCACGCGGCATTGAGCATCGTCGTTTACGGTTTCATGGCTTTTTTGCTGGCACGAGGCAAGTCTGTCAGAACCAAGATCGTGGTCACGCTGCTGGCTGCCGTGACGATCACGCTGATTGCGTTTTCAAGATTGTATCTGGGGGTTGAC
>Ga0082335_1000907_pt1 | contig 68624 bp, 65 predicted proteins | sample Subgrocontami58m_FD_72375 | JGI IMG/M metagenome (GOLD analysis project Ga0082335, IMG submission 72375) | Subsurface groundwater microbial communities from S. Glens Falls, New York, USA - GMW37 contaminated, 5.8 m (SPADES assembly) (version 2) ... | reverse complement strand
CGAAGATGGAGGCGACCGCGGCTTCGATCGCCGCCGTGGAGCTGCCGGCAATCAGGCGATGGCCGGTCACGCCGATGGTCAGGGGGACCTGGAAGGGCTGGGATTGTGCGAGCGGCGCCACACCTTACCCTCGGCGGCAGTCGCCGGGCTGTCAACGGGAGGGGCGAGAGAGGCGGCCTTAGAAGCTCTTGTCGAACACGACGACGGAACGCTGGTCGCGGCGGATGTTCGACATGAGGTCGACGAGTTCGCGCGAGTGCTCGGGTCCGCACACCTGACGTTCAGGATGCGCGACGAATTCCCGCCGCACGTGAAGGGTGTCGCCGCGCATGGCATACACCGACCGATATTCCGCGATCGACGTCTTCCAGCTTCTGTCGGCCGGCAATCGCGCCGGCCGAAGCCCGGCTGGCAGGATCACCTCAATCGTCTCGATCTGGCGGCCGGCGTGGCAAGGAAACGGATGCAACCGCGCCGCATCGTGGGTGCCGACGAGAAAGACGCCGGGCCGGACAAGGAAGCGCAGTCCCGCGGGCGGGGTCAGCGCCTCGCCCGCGCCGAGGTCGATCTCGTCGGAGAGCTTGAATTCGGCGCTCAGTTCCACGTCGGCGGCGGCCGCATCTTTTGCCCGCTTGGTCCATTTGCCTGTTCCGGGCGTTCCGAAGGTCCGCAGTTGGGCCTTGGCCTTGGCCTCGTCCGCTCCCGTGGCGAGAGCCTTGAGGTCGGTCGCGATGGCGCCGCTGGCCTTCTCGTGCGTCGTTCCGGTGATACGGCCGTCCGACCAGATCGTGGCGATGGTGTGCGTCTCGGCGACATTGTCGTCCGCTCTTTCACGCGGCATGCGCGCGGTGCGCGACTTGCCGGCGACGGCGTGCAGGACCGGCTTGTCGTAGTGGCCCCACGGCAGGGTGCCGAACGACGAATATTGCGAGGTCGGTTCCAGGTAGCGATCGAATTCGGGAACGTAGAGAACGACATGATTGAATTCCGCTGTCGGCGTCTCGGGCAGGACATACCTGGCGACATTGATGTTGATGAGAGCGGGCTCGCTGGCAATATCCCTCGCCGCCAGGAGGGCGGCGAGCAGTGCCACAACCGCCTTGCAGTCGCCATAGCGGTTCCTGATCGTCTCCGAAGCGGCGGTCGGCGTCAGCTTGCCCTGCCCGACCGCCACCGCGACGTAGCGTATGTTCCTGGTGACCCAACCGAACAGCACGCGCGCTTGCTGCGTGCGATCGGTAGTCGAACCGACGATTTCGGCGGCGAGCGCCGAGACTTCCGGCGTGACTGCCGATGCGGCGGCATGAAGGGTCGCGTAGTGGTCGCCGATCTCGGCGTAGGATTTGAAGGTCGAGACCGCGACGCGCGGCCCCCAATCGGCGGGCGATGTCGAGCCCACCTCCGCCGGCACGGATTTTTCGTTGCGCCAGGAGAAGATCTGCCGGACACGCTCGCCGGCCGGCTCGGTTCGGTAGTCGATGCCGTGGTGCTCGACGGCGAGCGGCATTGCCGCGGGTCGTTCGAAGATGCGTTCGGACAATTTGGCGCGATGCATCGTCTGCCACACGATGCTTCGGGAGTATCCGGGCCAGGTGAGGTCGAAGGTCGTCAGACGGTAGGCGAAGCGGATGGAGTCGCCCGCCTCGACATTCGGGAACACGATGCTTCGGGTCCGGTTGTCGGTGTAGAACGCGACCTCGCGCGAGACTTGCGGGGCGATGTCGATGATCTTGCCGTCGTCGACCGGCAGGCGGCGGCCGTCGGCCTTGAGCGTCGCCGCCTCCAGGATTTCGATTCTTTGCGAGCTTGCGGCGTAGGGCAGGTCGATGCGTGCGCCGTTGCGCGCGGCCTGCGCATCGTGCGCCTTGCGTTCGGCTTCGAAGACCCCGGCCCACCGGCCATCGGCGTCGATCGCGTAGGTCTGGCGATCGACGAGCCATGTGTAGCCGGCGCTCTGGGCGTGGGCTCCGGTGGCGAACAGCAGCGCGGCGGCTGCCAGGATTGTGCGAGGAATGTGGAATGCACGCATACGGAGAATGTAGCCGGGGGATTTGACGGGCGCATCGGGCCCTTGACCCGGTGGGCGCGATCCCCGACTTAAGGCGCGCGATGCAGCGGACCTTTCCCTATGACGTGATCGTGGTAGGCGGCGGCCATGCCGGCTGCGAGGCCGCGGCCGCGTCGGCGCGGCTGGGCGCCCGCACGCTGCTGCTCACGCACCGGATCGAGACCATCGGCGAAATGTCGTGCAATCCGGCGATCGGCGGGCTGGGCAAGGGCCATCTGGTGCGCGAGATCGATGCGCTGGACGGGATCATGGGGCGGGCCATCGACCGGGCCGGCATCCAGTTCCGCACCCTCAACCTCTCCAAGGGGCCGGCGGTGCGCGGGCCGCGCGCCCAGGCCGACCGCAAGCTCTATCGCCGGGCCGTGCAGGCATTGCTGGCGGAGCAGGCCGGGCTGGAGATCCGCACCGGGGCGGTTGCCGATATCCTTCTCGATGCAGGCGGAGCGTGTGCCGGCGTGGTCACGGAATCCGGAGCCGAAATCGGCGCCGGGCGGGTGATCCTGACGACGGGGACGTTCCTGCGGGGCCTGATCCATATGGGCGAAACCCAGATCCCGGCCGGCCGCGCGCGCGGCGATGGGGTTGAGGAACCCGCCACCGCACTCGCGCAGACGTTGCATCGATTGGGCTTCGCCCTGGGGCGGCTGAAGACCGGAACGCCGGCCAGGCTCGACGGCCGCACCATCGATTACAGCGGGCTGGAGCGCCAGGACGGCGACGATCCGCCGGTGCCGTTTTCGTATCTGAGCGATCGCATCACCACGCCGCAGATTGCCTGCCACATCACGACCACGACGGCGGCCACGCACGCCATCATCCGCGCCAACCTGCATCGCGCGCCGATGTATTCGGGCCAGATCGAGGGCGTGGGCCCGCGCTATTGCCCCTCGATCGAGGACAAGGTCGTCCGTTTCGCTGGGCGGGAGAGACATCAGATCTTTCTCGAGCCCGAGGGGCTGGACGACGACACCGTCTATCCCAACGGGATCTCGACCTCCCTGCCCGGCGACGTTCAGCTCGCGATGTTGCAAACCATCCCGGGGTTGGAGCATGCAGCCATGCTTCGACAGGGGTATGCCATCGAATACGATCATATCGACCCGCGCGAGCTCCATGCGACTTTGGAGACGCGCCGCGTTCCGGGTCTCTACATGGCAGGCCAAATCAACGGCACGACCGGCTACGAGGAAGCTGCTGCGCAAGGGCTGATCGCCGGCTTGAATGCAGTGCTGGCAAAGCCCTTCATCGTCGATCGTGCCGACGGCTATCTGGGTGTTTTGATTGACGATTTGGTCTCTTTGGGGGTGACCGAACCTTACCGCATGTTCACCTCGCGGGCTGAGTATCGGCTGTGGCTGCGGGCTGATAATGCCGATCAGCGCCTGACGCCGCGTGGCCTGGAAGTCGGCTGCATCGGCTCGGATCGCCGCCGGGTGTTTCACGTGAAACAACAGGCCCTTGCGGCAGCCCGTGAACTTGCCGCCGGCTTGAAGCTGAGCCCGTCCGCCTTGGGCAAGCTCGGGGTGGCCATCAACCAGGATGGGGTCCTGCGTTCGGCCTCGGACCTCTTGGCCTATCCCGAAATCTCTTGGCCCCGCCTTGTCGAGCTTTGGCCGGAGCTTGGTCCCGTTCGCGAAGACATTGCCGAGCAGCTTGCCATCGATGCCCGCTATGCCGGCTACCTCGCCCGGCAGCGTCAGGACATCGGAGCCTATCGCCGCGACGAAGCGCTGGGTCTGCCGGACGACCTCGACTATGGCGCGATCGGCAGCCTGTCGAACGAGGTCCGCCAGAAACTCGAAGCGCATCGGCCCGCGACTCTTGGCCAGGCGGCACGAATCTCGGGTGTGACGCCCGCGGCTCTGGTGGCCTTGCTGAAATATGTCCGGCGCCGGGCGGCGTAAATGAGCCGCGATCTCTTTGTTCGGGAAATGCGGCACATCGGAGTCGATGTTTCACGTGAAACACGGGATCGGCTCGAAGCCTTGGTGAACACGCTGGTGCGCTGGCAAAAAGCCATCAATCTGGTCGGCCGCACCACCATGGATAGTATCTGGGCGCGCCACGTCCTCGATTCGGCCCAGCTCGTCATCCTGATTCCCAAAGAAGCCAAAAGCCTGACGGATCTCGGCAGCGGCGGCGGATTCCCCGGCTTGGTCCTGGCGGCGATGCGGCCCGACCTGGACGTCACGCTGATCGAATCGGACGCCCGGAAGGCCGCCTTCCTGGGTGAAGCCGCCCGGCGCATGGACCTGGAAAAGCAGCCTAAAATCGTCGTCGGCCGCATCGAATCGGTGGCCCCGGCCAAAGCCGATGTGGTCACCGCCCGGGCGCTGGCCCCGCTCGGGCAGTTGCTCGAATGGGCCCAGCCGCACCGGACGGATAACGCTATTTGCCTTTTCCACAAGGGGAAAGGCTGGCAGGCCGAATTGACCGAGGCCATGAAAGACTGGGACATTCCCGGACAGCCATTTACCAGCGTGACCGACCTTGATGCCGTCATCCTCCGAATCGGCTCCTACCGTGCCAAGTCCGGCACAGGTGTTCGCGATCGCCAACCAAAAGGGCGGCGTCGGCAAGACCACGACCGCGATTAACCTCGCCACGGCGCTGGCCGCCGTCGGCGAGCGGGTCCTGCTGATCGATCTCGACCCGCAGGGCAATGCATCCACCAGCCTGGGCATCTCAAGGAGTGAGCGCTCACCTGGCTCCTATGAATTCCTGCTCGGCCTGTCGCCGCTCGACGACTGCGTCCGGACCTCGCAGATCCCCAACCTGTCCGTGATCCCGGCCTCGACCGCGCTGGCCGGCGCCGAGATCGAGCTCATCGACATGGAGCGCCGCGAGCATCGCCTGGTCGATGCCCTCGGCAGCGGCGAGGCGCGCCGGCGCTGGACGACGATCCTGATCGATTGCCCGCCGTCGCTCGGCCTGGTGACGCTGAACGCCCTGGTCGCCGTCGACGCCGTGCTGGTGCCGCTGCAGGCCGAGTTCCTGGCGCTGGAAGGCATCGGCGCCCTCGGTACCACGATCGACCGGATCAGGAAAAGACTCAATCCAAGGTTGCACATCGCCGGCGTCGTCCTGACCATGGTCGACCGCCGCATGACTCTCAGCCAGCAGGTCGAGGCCGACGTCCGCGCCCACTATGGCGAGCTGGTGTTCGGCACCACCATCCCGCGCAACGTGCGCATCGCCGAAGCGCCCTCGCACGGCCTGCCGGTGCTGATCTACGACAATGCCTGCGCCGGATCGCAGGCCTACATCCTGCTGGCGAGCGAATTCATCCGCCGCCGGCGCACCGCAGCAGAGCAGGTGACCGCCCATGAGCCAGCCTCCTAAACCACGCGGCCTCGGCCGCGGGCTCTCCGCCCTTCTCGGCGACGAAGAGGTTGCCGCCACGGTTGCAACGCCGCCGCCCGCCCCGGCGGCGCTGCCCGACTATCCCAGCCGCGAGATCGCCAACACCTACGCCCCCAACCGGCCGCCGCTCACGCTGCCGATCGGCCAGCTCAAGCCGGGCAGGATGCAGCCCCGTACCAGTTTCGAGGGCATCGAGGCGCTGGTCGAGTCGGTCAAGGAGTTCGGCCTCCTGCAGCCCATCCTCGTGCGCCCCCTGCGCGACGCCGCGGACACCTACGAGATCATCGCCGGCGAGCGGCGCTGGCGGGCGGCGCAGCGGGCGCAGCTGCACGAGGTGCCGGTGGTGATCCGCAGCATCGGCGACATGGACGCCCTGCAGCTCGGCCTGGTCGAGAACCTGCAGCGCTCCGACCTGACGCCGATCGACGAGGCGCAAGGCTACAAGCGCCTGGTCGACGACTACAGCCATACCCAGGAAGACATCGCCCGCCTGATGGGCAAGAGCCGTCCGCACATCGCCAACACGCTGCGGCTGCTCGACCTGCCGCCGTCGGTGCAGGAGATGCTTCGCCTCGGCCAGCTTTCCGCCGGCCAGGGCCGCGCGCTGATCGGCGTCCCCGACCCGGCGGCGATGGCGCAACGCGCCTACGAGGAGAAGCTCACGGTCCGCGAGCTCGAACGGCTCGGCGGCCAGCAGAAGCGGGGCGCCGGGGGCAGGGCCGGAAAGGCCGCGGCCTCGGCCGCGCCCAAGAGCGCCGACACGCGGGCGCTGGAGAAACGCATCGAGGAGGCGCTCGGCCTCAAGGCCTCGCTCGCCTCGCGCGGCGGCGAGAAGACCACGCTCACGCTGGAGATCGCCGACTACGATCAGCTCGACACCGTCGTGGAGAAACTGACGCGGCGCTGACGGGGCTCGAGCCGCCGGGGAATGGGCGCCGATCCTCTGCCGATGCGGGACCACATCGCGACGTGTTTGCTACGACGCGCTACTTTTGCGTGTGGCGTGATACGCGGAGGTGTTTAACGCAACAACAGACGTCACGTACGTCGTGGCCGCCGCGCGATCGCGCAGTTCGACGACGACCGGCATCGGCCGCTGAGGTGTGTCGGCGCGGCCGGGAAGGTGACGACCTTCGCCCACAACCGGACCGGTCAGGTCACCAGCCTGACCGACGCCCGCAGCAACACGACGGGCTGGGCCTACGACGTCCAGGGCCGGCTCACGACCAAGACCTCCGCCGACACCAGCACGATCACCTACGCCTACGAGACCACGACCAGCCGGTTGAAGTCGGTCACCGACGCCCTGGGGCAGGTCAAGATCTACACCTATGCCAAGGACGACCGGCCGCTTGGCATCGCCTATTCGAACGCCGCCAACCCGACGCCCAACGTCAGCTTCACCTACGATCCGTATTTCCCGCGCCTTGCGTCGATGACCGACGGCACGGGCACGAAGCAATACAGCTACGTGCCGGTGGGTTCGCTGGGGGCGCTGCAGCTCCAGCAAGAGAGCGGCCCGCTCCTCAACAGCACCATCGCCCTGGCCTACGACGAGCTCGGACGCCTCAGCGGACGCACCGTCGCCGGTGCCGGCGCCGAGAGCTTCCAGTACGACGCCATCGGCCGCCTCACCGGCCGCAGCAACGACCTCGGCGCCTTCACGCTCTCCTATCTCGGCCAGACTGGCCAGGTCACCAGCCGCCAGCTCGCCAGCAGCACGCTCGCCACCACTTTTAGCTACCTCAACAACACCGGCGATCGACGTCTCTCGGGGATCAACAATGTCGGCCTGACCGCGGGCCAGTTCTCGACCTTCGCCTTCACCACCACGCCCGAGGATTTCGTCGCCTCGATCACCGAGACCGCCGACACGACGGCCGTCTATCCGCCGGCCGGCACCCAGACCGCGACCTACAACAATCTCAACCAGCTCACCAACCTCTCAGGCCAGGGGCTCACCTATGACGCCATCGGCAACCTGACGTCGGACGGCACCCGCACCTACTCGTGGGACGCCGAGAGCCGGCTGGTCGGCATCACCTATCCCGGCCAACCCGGCAAGGCCTCCGCCTTCACCTATGACGGGCTCGGACGGCGCGCCGCCATCGCCGAGACTCCGCCGGGCGGCGGCGCGGCCGTCACGAAATCGTACTTATGGTGTGGTGAAGCGATTTGTCAGGCGCGAGACGCCAGTAATGCGACCTTTCGCGGCTACTACGACGAGGGCGAGGTCGTGCCGGGGGCGCCGGCGCAGCCCTACTATTACGGGGTCGATCAGCTCGGCTCGGTGCGGCGTGCCTTCGCCAGCACATCAAGCGCGCCGGCCTATGCCTATGACGCTTACGGCGTGCCGCTGCAGGTGACCGCACCGGTCACGGACTTCGGCTACGCGGGGTTGTTCAACCATGCCGCCAGTGGGCTCAATCTCACATGGTACCGAGCCTACGATCCCGTCGCTGGTCGATGGCTGTCGCGTGACCCTATTGGGGAGGGGACCGATCCGGCTATGAACTTGTATGCCTATGTAGGAGGAGACCCAATCAACGTCGCCGACCCGCTAGGACTTGTGGGAGCTGCCCCCCGCTCAGACCAAGGCGGTGGATCACCTTTTGAGACTCCCAAGACGTCTGGCAATCAAGATTCTTGCAAGGGGGTGCAGGTTGCTGGCAACAAAAGCCCGTCACTCCATTGTCAGAATGTGAACTGCGGCGCACCTACGGGTGGCGTGGTTCATCCACTTTGTCCCTCATGCAACAATCGACTAAAGAATGGCGGTCCTCCAATTCTCCTCGAAAATGGCAAGATCATTCGAGTGCCGATCGAGCCAAGGTAATGGATATGACAGACGAGGATTTCCTGGAAGAACATCGACGACGGACATTGAATGAGCACCTCAATGTCGGGCGTCGGAAGCCGATGAGCTATCTTCCGATAAAGACTATAGAGAACGTTCTGGAACTAACAGTTTCCGACTATCGATCGAAGGTCGAGCAGCTTGGCAATAAGAGTGTGGTCTTTTCTGCCGAGGAAAGTTGCATCGAGTCTGGTGCAGTCTATGTCTATAGCGATGCTGCCTTAGAGGCGGTGTTGAAGGATTATGCTGACATGCTGGAGGCGTGCCATTGGCCGATCTCCACCGGGGAATTTGTAAAGAAGATCGCATCCGAATGGCTTAAGGAGGATGCACCTGTAATGCCAGTCATCCGAGCAGCCTTTGGCGACTCGTCAGACTGCTAAAATTCTAGATCGAGCCAGATGGCCACGACCTGGAGTGCCCATCAGCCCAGCGACACGGCGGTCGTTTGTCCACCGCCGGCACGCAGACCGGCCAACCACCTACGATGCCTTCACCCGGGTCAGGACCTTCACCGCGCCGGTGACGGACTTCGGCTACGCGGGCCTATTCAACCATCCAGCTAGTGGGCTGAACCTCACGTGACCTGAGCCCCGAGTTTCATCCAGCCGCAGGTAGAATCCGTTCGTCATTTGGACCGATCAGGTCCGGTGTTGCAACAGGCCGGGGCGCGAAGCCCTCGGTTGAGCGCAGCGCCCCGGCCTGTTGCGGAAGAGAGGCGATGCGAGCCGCATAGGCGGTCGGCGTCAGGTTGCCGAGGGCGCTGTGCGGTCGTTCAGTGTTGTAGTCCTGTCGCCACGCCTCGAGCTCGACGCGCGCATGGCGGAGCGAACTGAACAGCGTCTCGTTCAGGAACTCGTCGCGAAGGCGACCATTGAAGCTTTCGGCGAAGGCATTCTGCTGCGGCTTGCCTGGATCGATATGGTGCCAGTCGAGCCGAAGACTGTGTGCCCAACGCAGCATCGCCAGGCCGGTGAACTCGGGGCCGTTGTCGGAGACGCATTGCTGCGGCAGCCCGCGCCTGGCGACCACAGCTTCCAGCTCGCGGATCACCCGTACGCCGGGAAGCGAGGTGTCCGGCACCAGGCACAGGCTCTCCCGAGTGTAGTCGTCGACCACCGACAGAATGCGGAACCTGCGGCCATCGGCCAGGGCGTCGTGCACGAAGTCCATCGACCAGCGCTGGTTCGGGCCGTGTGCCGGCGCCAGGGGCACGCGCATCGGTGCGGCGCGCTTGCGTCCGATGCGGCGGCGAACCTGCAAGCGCTCCTCGACGTACAGCCGCCGCAGCTTCTTGTGGTTCATCCGCACGCCTTCGCGCGAAAGCAGCACCTGAAGGCGTCGCCAGCCGAAGCGCCGGCGCATCGCTGCCAGTTCCCGCAGGCGCGAGCGTATCGCCCCATCGTCCGGTCGACAGCTCTGGTATCGGATCGACGTCCGGTCGACGCCGATCGCACGGCACGCCCGCCGCTGGCTCACCCCGTGCGCTTCGCACAGATGCGCCACGGCCTCCCGCCGGGCAGCGGGCGTCAGAATTTTTTTGTCGCGATGTCCTTGAGCATGGCGTTGTCGAGCATCGTTTCCGCCAGCAGCTTCTTCAGACGACGATTCTCGTCCTCCAGGGACCGCAGCCGCTTGGCTTCAGAAACCTCAAGGCCACCGTACTTTGCCTTCCACTTGTAGAACGTCGCGCTGCTGACCCCGTGTTTGCGACAGACATCCGCCGTCGCTGAACCGGCCTCGTGCTCCCGCAGGATCCCGATGATCTGTTCTTCCGTGAACCGACCCTTCTTCATCTGCCGTCTCCCCTCGAAGACGGACTCTATCCCAAGGCGGAGGAGTTTTTGGGGCTCAGGTCACACGCTATATCGAGCCCACGATCCCGTCGCAGGACGCTGGCTCTCTCTCGATCCGCTCGGCGAGAGCACCGATCCGGCGGCGAACTTGTACGCCTATGTTGGCAGCGACCCGATCAGCCTGATCGATCCGACGGGAGATCTTTTTATCCCCGGCGCGATCGGCGGTGCGATAGGAGGCTTCGCCGGAAGCGTCGGCGGGCAGCTCTACAACAGCGGCGGAAACCTGAGCTGTGTGAGCTTGGGACAGGCTGGCAAAGATGCACTGGCCGGCGCGGCCATGGGTAGTGGTGCGGGGCTCCTTGCCAGCATCTTCCGCAAGGCTGCTGCCACGCTTGCCGCGCGAGCGGCTGCGGCACGGGGCCTTGGAACTAACCCGTTTAAAGGCAAGACCGCAGACGAACTGGCGCAAATGCTCGCCAAGAAGGGTTACGTCCCTCGCGACCCCGCCCCCATCTCAGGGCGAGGTAATTACGTCAATCCAAACACCGGGCGAGGATATCACATTGATTCGACACATCCCTTGCCCAAAGGCCCACATGTAGGCGTTCAACGCCCCCGCGATGTGCGGGATATACTGTCTCCACGTGATTACCCGATGTAGGTCTTCCAATGCTCAGCTTCGAACTCAAAAAAACACAACGTAGCGAGGCGCCAGACGAACTTGAGATCTACCTCGATATGGCGGGTCTTGAGTCTCTCTTGGCACAACTCAACTTTTTGAAAGAGCGGCGAACCGATCATGTGCATCTGATGAGCGAAGCGTGGGGCGGAGCGCATCTCGATGATCAGCCGCAGAGTGCAGACGCAACTGCACTTCATCACGTGAAATTTCTTCTGCGTTGATCCGCGGGTTCGAAAGAGTAATCCAAGCCATCGCCGACACGAAGCAATACGCTTACGTCCCGGTGGGTTCCCCGGGCGCGCTGCAGCTCCAGCAGGAGAGCGGCCCGCCCAGAAACCTTCCAACCTACGACGCCCTCGGCAACCTGACGTCGAACGGCACCCGCACTTTCAGCTGGGAAGCCGAGAGCGGACTGGTCGGCATCGCCTATTCGTTTGACAGATGCCGTCCCACCCCAATAGCGTTGGCCAAAAGCCGATAACGACCTGTCAAAATGCGAACGCATCCTGCCGTCCTCACGCCGAGGTCATGGGGTGATCGGTCGCGCCGGACCGGTCGGCAAAAGATTGTCGGGGATCACCCGACGACAAGGGAGGACGTTCATGAGAAAGCGCAGCTTTGCAATCGCGGCACTTGTTGCCGGCACGGCCCTGGCGGCCTGCGGCGTGGCCAACGCCCAGGAGCGCACGGTCAAGATCACCGGCTTCGGCGCCAAGTCCGGCGTGGTCCGCGTGTTCGGCATCAACAGCGAGGCGGCCATGAAGGCCGCCGCCGAGGAGATCAACAAGAAGGGCGGCGTCACCCTGGGCGACGGCACCAAGGCGAAGTTCACCGTCGAGTTCCTCGACGACCGCTGCAATGCCGAGGAAGGCATCTCGGTGGTGCGCCGCATCGCCTCGACCGACGCCTTCGTCGCCGTCGGCCCGACCTGCTCCAACGTCGCGGAGTCGCTGTTCGGCATCCTGCAGAAGAAGGTGGGCGACGCCTCCGACAGCGGCCTGCAGTTCCCCATCATCGCCGACGTCGCGGCCAAGGGCGGCCTTGCGAAGATCTCCGAGTGGGCCTTCCGCAACGTGCCGAGCGAATTCGAGATGTACAAGTCGCTGATCGCCTGGATCAGGAAGGAGCATCCCGGCCTGAAGACGATGTACGGCGGCGTCGAAAAGGACTTCGCGCACTCGAACGCGACCTACGGCGTGATGAAGAGCCAGGCCGAAGGCGCCGGACTCCAGGTGCTCGGGACTTCCGAGTGGCTGCTCAACGACACGACCTTCTCGACACAGGTGCGCGACATGAAGCGCGCCAATGCCGACATCGTCGCGATCTCGGCCCATCCCTTCACGACCTGCGGCGTGCTGAAGGAGATGGCCCGCCAGGGCGTCAAGCCCAAGCTCCTGATCGGGCTCACCAGCTCGTCCAGCGTCGAGACGCTGCAGGGCTGCGCCAAGCAGGCGGAAGGCATCATCATTCCGACGAGCTTCGCGCCGGTGACGCCGGAAGCGAAGCTGGCGGCCGAGCAGGTCGCCAAGTTCGGCGGCAGCGCCGACCTGCACAGCGCTGCGGCCTACGAGATCATGTTCATCCTCAAGGACGTGATCGAGCAGCAGAAGATCATGGCGAAGCCCGACACCGTGCAGGCGGACCGGAACAAGATGCGCGCCGGCCTGGCGGCGTTGAAGGAGACCAAGGGCCTGCTCGGCAAGGTCGGCCGCACGGCGGACCGCGAGGCGATCAAGCCCTACCTCTACGTCCATGCCAAGGACGGAAGCTGGCAGGTCCTCTACAAGCCCACGCTGTGACGGCTTCAGGCAAATCGGTGGGTCGCTTCGGCGGCCCACCGTCCGTTGCCGGCCTTCCCTTTCCATCGCCCCGCACCGGATCCTGACGTGGACCTCCTCGACCTGATCGACGCCGTGCAATCGGTCGCCGACGGCGTGCTGTTCGGCACCACCTACGCGCTGCTCGGCATCGGCTTCACGCTCATCTTCGGCGTGATGCACAAGATCAACCTTTCCTACGCCGCGGCCTCGATCGGGGCGGCCTATGCGAGCCTGCTGGTCATGTCCGTGGTCCAGGCGCCGGCCGTTGTCGTTTTTCTGGCGGCGGCGGTGGCCGGGGGAGCGATCGGCGGCCTCGTCTATCTCGTCGGCTTCAGGTTCATTCCGCTCGCCAATCCGCTGGCCACCCTGATGTCGACGGTCGGCCTCCTGCTGCTGATCGACGAGATCATCGTGCACACGACGGCCGGCGTTCCCCTCAACTACCCCGCCCTGTTCTCCGACGTGATCGTCCAGGTCGGGCCGTTCGGCCTGCGTGGCGACCTGATGTTCGTCTTCGCGCTGGGCTGCGCGTGCATGACGCTGCTGTTGCTGCTGCTCTACCGGACCCGGCTGGGGCTTGCCACGCGCGCGGTCTCGCAACAGCCGACGGCATCGAGGCTCTGCGGCATCAGCACGACGCGCGTGAACGTCCTCACGTTCGTCGTCACCGGGGTGGTCGGCGGCATCGCCGGCGCCATGACCGGGGCCGCCATCGGCATGCTGTCGCCGCTGCTGTCGCTGCCTTTGACCGTGAAGGGGCTGATCGTCACCGTGATCGGCGGGCTCGGCAGCATTCCGGGCGCCATCATCGCCGGCCTCATCGTCGGCGGACTGGAGAACGCCTTCCAGTTCTTCCGCGGCGTGTCGGAGCGCGATCTCTACATCATGCTGCTTCTGTTCGCGTTCCTCGTGTTCCGGCCCGGCGGCATTTTCGCGACGCCGGCGGGCCGCGACTGACGCCGCGACCGACAGGGGACAAGACGACATGGATTTCTACCTCGGGCTGGTCCAGATCATCGGTGTCCACACCCTGCTCGGACTGTCGGCCTACTGCGTGCTGCTCACCGGCCAGGTCAGCCTCGCCCAGGCCGGCTTCTTCGCGATCGGCGCCTACGTCGCCGGAATGCTCACCGTCCTCGCGCAATGGCCGTTGATCCCGGCCCTCGCCGTGTCCGCCATCGTCGCCGGCGCGGTCGCCTGCGCCGTCGGTTTCCCCGCGCTCCGGGTCAAGGGCCTGATGCTGGTGGTCGCCACCGTCGCCTTCGGCGAGGCCGTGCGGCTGTTCTTCTTCAATTTCACCTATCAGATCCAGGCCGGCACGCTCCACCTCGGGCCGCATGGCGCCGAAGGCTTCCGCCAGATCCGCTATTTTCCCGAGCACGGCTGGTCGACGCTCGATGTCGTGCTCTTCATATGGGCCGTGGTGGTCCTGGTCATGGCCGGACTGTGGTGGCTCGACCGCTCGCGCGTCGGCGCCGTCCTGCGCGCGGTCGGCGAGGACGAGCTCGCCGCCCAGAGCGTCGGCATCAACATCACGGCCGTGAAGGTCTCCGCCATGACGGTGGGCGGGTTCATCGCCGGCATCGGCGGCGGCATATTCGCCCACTACACCACGCACATCGAGCATGCCCAGTTCGGCGTCGTGCTGGCGACCTTCGCCATCGCCTATCCGATCCTGGGCGGCCTTTCGAACGTGTTCGGAACGCTGCTCGCGGCCGTCTTCATCCAGGGTTTCCTGATCGAGGGCCTGCGCTTCATGGGCGACTGGCGCAACCTGCTGTTCGGCGGCCTGATCGTGCTGGCGATGAACGTCCGCCCGCGCGGCCTGCTCGACGCCGGCACGACACGGGCCCTCAAGCGACTGTTCGCCCCGGGCAAGGAGCGGTCCGGTGCTTGATCTGCCAGTGCTCGAACTCGAGGGCGTCAGCAAGCACTTCGGCGGCGTCCGGGCGGTCGACGGCGTCGACCTCGCCGTTGCCCGCGGCGAGATCCTGGCCCTCATCGGGCCCAACGGCTCGGGCAAGAGTACCATCGTCAACCTGATATGCGGCCTGTTTCCCCTGACGGCCGGCCGCATCGTCCTCGATGGCATCGACATTTCCGACACGCCGATGCACGCCCGCGTGACCTGCGGCGTGGCGCGAACGTTCCAGAACATCCGCCTGTTCGGGCAATTGACGGTCTGGCAGAATCTCTGGGTCGCGCAGAACTCCGGCGAGCAGCGACGGCAGAGCTTCGCCCGGCGCTGGCTCGGCGGCTCGCGGGGGGCCCGTGACGAGATCGAACGGACGCTCGAATTCTTCGGTCTCGCGCACAAGTCCAACGAGCTGGCGGCAAATCTGGCATTCGGCGAGCAGCGGCGCCTCGAATTCGCCCGCGCGCTGTCGGCCAGGCCCGCGCTCCTGCTGCTCGACGAGCCGGCGGCGGGCATGAATGCGGAGGAGATCGACCAGCTCGACAACCGCATCCGCAAGGTCCGGGACGACGGCGTCACGGTTCTTCTGATCGAGCACCACATGGAGCTGGTGATGTCCATCGCCGACCGCATCGCCGTGCTCAACTTCGGACGCAAGATCGCCGAGGGAACGCCTGCGGCCGTCCAGGCCGACCCGATGGTTCGGGAGGCCTATCTCGGCGCTCCCGAGGCCGCGTGAGGGCAGGAATGTTCGAGGTTTCCGACATCGTCGCAGCCTACGGCAAGATCGAGGCGCTGAAGGGCGTCTCGCTGAAGGTCGAGAGCGGCAAGATCACCTGCCTGCTCGGCCCCAACGGCGCCGGCAAGACGACGCTGATGATGACGATCGCCGGCATCCTGCAGCCGCGCCGCGGCTCGATCCGCCTCGAGGGGGCGGAACTCGCCGGCCTTTCGCCGGCGCGCATCGTCTCGCGGGGCGTGGCGCTCGTGCCGGAGAACCGGCTGGTCTTCCCGCAGATGAGCGTCCAGGAGAACCTGCTGGCGGGCGCCTATCAGCGCCGCGACCGGGCCGGCATCGACGCCGACATCGCGCGCATGTACGCGCGTTTCCCGCGATTGAAGGAGCGGCGCGAGCAAATGGCCGGCACGCTCTCGGGCGGCGAGCAGCAGATGCTCGCGGTCGCCCGAGCCCTCATGTCGCGGCCGCGCCTCCTGCTGATGGACGAGCCCTCGCTCGGCCTGGCGCCCCTGATCGTCGCCGAGATCTTCGACATCATCGCCGAACTCAATCGCGACGGGACCACCATCTTCCTCGTCGAGCAGAACGCACACATGGCGCTGAAGGTCGCCCATCAGTTCTTTCTGATGGAACAGGGGCGCATCACGTTCAGCGGGACGCCGGGGCAACTGGCGGAAGACGAGGTCATCCAGCGCGCCTATCTCGGCTCCCGCCGCGCCGCGGGCTGACGCGGGCAGCGGAGGGGCGATGGTCGACCTCGTCCAGAACACGATCGACGGCCTCATGATCGGCTCGTCCTACGGGCTGCTGGCGCTGGGCTTCACCCTCATCTTCGGCGTGATGCGCAGGCTCAACCTGTCCTACGGGCCGTCGGTCATGATCGGCGGCTACCTCGGAACGGTCGTCTACCTGCAATTCGGCGCCGGGCCGCTGGTCGTCGCCGCGGCGGTGGTGGTCGGCGCGGCGGTGGCCGGCATCTACGTGGAAAGGCTGTGCTTCGCGCCGATGAAGGCCGGCGCCGCCATCGCGTCGATGGTGTCCAGCTTCGCGATCTGGATGCAGCTCGAACAGGCGGCGATCCTGGTCCTGCCCCGCCACACCTACCCGTTCCCGCCGCTCGCGACCGGCGCGCCGCTCGAGCTCGGACCCTTCTCGATCCGGATCGACCACCTCGTCATGCTGTGCAGCGCGCTCGGGCTGGCGGCGGCCGTGCAGCTCGTGCTCTACCGCACGCGGTTCGGTCTCGCGTTGCGCGCCATCATCGGCAATCCGGTCGCCGCGCATCTCGTCGGCATCGACGTCGGGGCAGCGATGCCGCTCGCCTTCGCCGGCGCCTCGGCGGTCGGCGGGGTCGCGGGATTCCTCGTGCTGGCGGTCGACCAGCAGGTCACGCCGATGTTCGGCATGTGGGTGACGCTGAAGGGGCTGATCGCGATGATGATCGGCGGCCTCGGCTCGGTTCCCGGCGCGGTTCTGGGCGGGCTGCTTCTCGGCGTCATCGAGGCGCAAAGCCAATGGTACTTCGGGCCGCAGATCCGCGACCTCGTGGCCTACTTCGTGCTGTTCGCGGTCCTGGCGATCCGCCCGCGCGGGCTGGTCGGCGGCACGTTCGATGCCTCGATGCCGCAGAAGGCGTGAGCGATGGACGACTACACGATCGGCGTCCTGTCGAACATCGGCGTCGTCTCGTTCGTTGCGCTCTCGGCCTATCTGCTGCTGCTGACGGGCGAGATCTCGTTCGGGCAGCAGGCCTTCTTCGCGATCGGCGCCTATGCCGCGGGGATCGCCACCGCCCTGTGGGGCTGGCCGCTCGCGCCGGCCCTCGCCTGGGGCGCCGTGAGCGCCGGCTGCGCAGCGGTGCTGGTCGGCCTTCCGACCCTGCGGCTGCACGGGCTGTACTTCGCGATCGCCACGCTCGCTTTCGCCGAAATGGTGCGGATCCTGTTCGAGCTGTTCCGCTACCAGGTCGAGATCGACGGCGAACCGGTGGGCCCCGACGGCACCGAGGGGTTCCGCAACATCCGCTACATCTTCGACCACAACATCGACGCCGTTCAGTTCCTGCTGCTGATCTACGCCCTGCTGGCGGCGGCCCTGCTGGGATTCGTGCTGCTCGAGCGGTCGCGGACGGGCGTGGCGTTTCGCATGATCGGCGAGGACGAAACCCTGGCCGGGCTGCAGGGGATCTCCGTCGCCAGGCACAAGGTCCTCGCCGCCGGAATCGCCGGCGCCCTGGCCGGAGTGGGCGGCGGCCTCTACGCCCATCTCACGACCTATGTGGAGCCACGCATTTTCGACGTGATGCTCGGCGTCCACAGCCTCGCCTACGGCCTGATCGGTGGGCTCGGCACGGCGTTCGGCCCGCTGCTCGGCGTCCTGATCGACATCGGCCTGCTGGAGTCGATCAGGGTGCTGGCCGGCTACCGCATGATCATCTTCGGCGGTATCGTTGCCCTGCTGCTGATCGTCCGGCCGCGCGGCCTGCTCGATGAGCGGACGGTGCACGGGATCGGCGATCTGTGGCGGCGGACGCGCCCGCGCCGGCGGCAGCCGGGCCCGGGACCATGACGTTGCAACACCCGGACTTCGGGAGGACGGCCATGCGATCGGCAAGGAGGGCGGCCGCCGCGTTCGCGATGGCCGCTGCCTGCGCGGCGGGCGTCGCGGAAGCCCAGGTGCGCGCGAAGGCCGACCTCCATTGCGAGCCGGCGGCCGAGGTGCTGCTGTACGAATGCACCGCGGCACTTGCCGATAGCCGCACGGGCGAGCCGCTGACCAGCCTCGCGGTGGCGGTCGGCGCCGACATGCCGTCCATGGCCGGGGCGCACAGCGTGCGGCCGGTGGCGGCGACCGAAGGTCCGGCCAAGGGGACCTACCGGTTCCGCCTTGCCCTTGAAATGCACGGCGATTGGGCGCTGCTGATCAATCTCTCGGGGGCGACGCGGGATCGCGTGGTGAAGGTCCTGCGTTTCGAAGACGGCCGCGTCGGCGAAGCGACGCCGACCCGCCGCTGAGATTACCGGGCGGGCAATCGACCGCGCATCGTGGCGGGCGCACCTCTCCCTCGTACCGGGAGAGTTCCATGTCCGTCCTGTCGTCGCGTACCCGGCGCATCCTCGAAGCGCCGGTCCTGCCCCTGCTGCTGTCGCTGGCGCTGCCCAACATCGGCGAGGCGGCGGCGCGCATCACCTTCCTCACCGCCGACGCGCTGTTCGTCTCGTGGCTCGGCAGCGACGCCCTGGCCGGCGCCGCCGTCGTCTTCCCGCTGTTCCTGATCCTGCAGACCGCGACCGCGTCGGGCGTCGGCTCGGGCGTGTCGTCGGCGATCGGGCGGGCGCTCGGCGCCGGCGACCACGAGCGCGCCCGGTCGCTGGCCGGCGTCGCCGTCGCGATCACGCTGATCGGTGCCGCCGCGACCACCGTCCTGATGACGCTTGTCGGCCCACGTCTTTATGCGGCGATGGACCTTGCGCCGGGACCGCTCGAAATGGCCACGCTCTATGGCGGCGTCCTGTTCGGCGGCTCGGGTCTCGTGTGGTCGACGAACCTGCTCGCCAACGTCTCGCGCGGCGCCGGTAACATGATCGTGCCGGCCTTCGCCATCGCCATCGGTGAGGTGTTCCATCTGGCGCTCTCGCCGCTCCTGGTCCTGGGCTGGGGACCGGTGCCGGCGCTGGGCATCGTGGGTGCAGCGCTCGCGGCCCTCGCCGCCTATGCGGTCGGCACGCTGGTGCTGGTCCTGCATCTCGTGTCGCGCCACGCGCTGGTGCCGCTGGCGTGGCGCCGCCTGCGATGGCGGAGCGACGAGGCCCGCGACTTCTTCCGGGCATGGCGCGTGGCCCAGGTCGGCGCCGCGGTGGCCGGGGCCATCGGCCTGGTCTTCGCGGGGGTGGCGCTGTTTGGCGCGAACTGGATGAGCCTCTTCACCGCCGACCCGGCCATCCGCGCGTCGGGCGCGCTCTACCTGCTCTACCTCGCGGCGGTGTTTCCGCTGACCGGCGTGGGTCTCGCGGCCTATTTCGCGTGCGTGGCCATCGGCCATGTCGCCATCCCGTTCCTGCTGGCGGCGCTGCGCGTCGCCGTCGTGATCGTGGGCGGCTGGCTGGCGCTCCGGCTGGGTGGCGGCCTGGCCGGCATCGCGCTGGCGAGTGCCGCCGCCTTCGCGCTGTTCGGCGTCGTCGTCTTTCTGGTCGCGCGGTCGCGCTTCGGCCGGCTTACGAAGCCTGGGCCCGGGGTGCGCTGAGTGCCGCCTCGACCCGCCGCCGGAGTGCTTGGTTCAAACCCGCTTGCGAGAATGGGCTCACCTGAACTCAAATCAACGCGCCCGGGAACTTCCCATCTTCCTGCACCTCCACAACCGGCATCGTCCTCGTGCCGGTTTCGGCGGCATGCCGCCCGTTTGCAGACTCGGCGTTACCGAGAACAACCGGTCGAGGCTTTACACCTAGCGACGCGCCTTGGCCGATCGTGCCGCCTGCGCCAGGCGCAGGCAGAGGCGGCGGGCGATCGCCTCGTCGGGAAGGCCGGTGCGCTTGCAGTCGATTTCGGCGTCGAGGATCACCGCGAGGGAGGCGCTGAGGCGCGGCAGCGGCCAGGCGCGCAGATGGCGTTCGAAGCGCTGGCGTACCGGGCCGCCGCGCGGCAGGCCGCGTGCCTTGAACATCGCCGATTCCATATTGCCGCCCTTGCTGGCATGGGCCGACACGAGATGGAGCTGGTCGGCGTGGCGCTGCAGCGAGCGCACGAGCTGCACCGGATGGCCGCCCTCGGAGAAGACGCGGTCGAGCGCGCGGTCGAGGGCCACCAGCTCGCCGTCGAAGGTGGCGGCGATCACGTCGTCGATGCCGATCGCGGCGGTGTCGCCCAGGATGTCGACGGCATCCTGGAGCGTGACGGTCTTGCTGGTGTCGCTCGCCTTGTAGAGCAGCAGCTTGTCGATCTCGCTGCGGGTCTGGCCGCGGTCACCGCCCAGCCGCTCGACGATCCAATTGAGCGCGTCGGGATCGACGGCGAGGCCTTCGGCGCGGGCCGCGCTTTCGACCAGGCCTTCGAGCGCCGCCTCGTTGTCCATGTAGCAGGGCATCGCCGCCAGGCAGGCTTCGGTCTCGGCCAGCGCCCTGAGGCCGGAGCGCGGCGAGAGGTTGCCGCCCTCGACCACGACCAGCGCGTCGCCGGCGGTGGCGGCCACGAGATTCTCCAGCGCCGCGGTCGATTCCTCGCCAGCCGGCCGCACGCGGATGACGCGTCGGCCGCCCATCATCGACATCGCGCCGAATTCGTCGGCCAGTCGTGCCGGATCGCCCTTGAGCACGTCGCCCGCGATGTCGACGACGCGGAACGGGTCGTTGAGGTCCTCGCAGACGGCCTTGGCCAGCGCCACCGCCCGTTCGGCGATCAGCCCGTCGTCGTTGCCATAGATCACCACGCCGCGAATCCGGGGATCCGGCTTCTTGAGGAACGCTTCGACCTGGCGCGGCTCGATCTTCATCTGGACCTCACCCGGGGAGGGCGCGATCAGCCCTTGTCGGCGGGCTCGTCGTCGCCGGGCGGGACCGCGGCAGCATTCTCGGCCCGGGCCTTCTCGCGGGCCGCCCGCTTGGCCTCGGCCTTCTCGGCGACCTTGATGGCCTTGAGCCGTTCGCGTTCGCGGCGTTCGAAGTCGTAGTTCGGCTTGCGTGCCATGGCGATGGCCTCCTGGCTGGATATGAGGACGGGTGCGTCTACACCACGACGTTTACGATCCTGTTCGGCACCACGATCACCCGCTTGGGCGTCCGGCCCTCCAGCCCGCGCACGAGGTCGGGCTGGGCGAGCGCGGCCTTCTCGGCCGCTTCCTTCGGTGCGTCCTTGGGCAACTGGACGGTGCCGCGCAGTTTGCCGTTGAGCTGTACCGCGACGGTCACCGTGTCGTCGACCAGCAAGGCGTCTTCGGGCAGCGGCCAGGCCGAGTCGGCCAGCAGCGAGCTATGGCCGAGCGCCTGCCACAGCTCCTCCGCGAGATGCGGCGTCATCGGGCCGATCAGACGCACGAAGATCTCGAGCGCCTCGCGCAGCGCCCATTTGGCCGAGTCGTCCCCAGCCTCGGCGGAATCGATGTGGTTGGCGAGTTCGTAGAGCCGCGCCACGGCCTTGTTGAAGTGGAAGGCCTCGATGTCGGCCGACAGGCCGGCGATGGTCTTGTGGGCCGCGCGGCGGAGCGCGATGGCGGCCTCCGAGAAAGACGCGGGCTTCGGCGTACCGGCCGGCGGCACCTGCTCGAGCGCGGTCGTGGCGATGCGGAACAGGCGCTGCTGGAAGCGCCAGGCGCCGGTGACGCCTGCTTCGGTCCATTCGAGGTCGCGCTCCGGCGGGCTGTCCGAGAGCATGAACCAGCGCGCGGTATCGGCGCCGTAGTCGCGGATGATCTGGTCCGGGTCGACGACGTTCTTCTTCGACTTGGACATCTTCTCCGAGCGGCCGACCTCGACCGGACTCCTGTCGGAGGCGCGCAGCGTCTTGCCGCCGTCGCGGATCACTTCTTCGGGCAGCAGCCACTGGCCGTCGCCCGACTTGTAGGTTTCGTGGCAGACCATGCCCTGGGTGAACAGGCCGTCGAACGGCTCGTCGCGGCTGGTCATCTGGACCTCGCGCATCGCGCGCGTCCAGAAGCGCGAATAGAGCAGGTGCAGGATCGCGTGTTCGACGCCGCCGATATACTGGTCGACCGGCATCCAGTACTGGTTCTCGGTGCGGTCGAACGGGGCGGTCTCGAGGCCGGGCGACGTGAAGCGGTCGAAGTACCAGCTCGAATCGATGAAGGTGTCGAAAGTGTCGGTCTCGCGTCGCGCCGGCTTGCCGCACGTGGGGCAGGCGACATGCTTCCAGGTCGGATGGCGGTCGAGCGGATTACCCGGCCGGTCGAAGGTGACGTCGTCCGGCAACTTCACCGGCAGGTCCTTCTCCGGCACCGGCACGACGCCGCAGGCCTCGCAATGGATCGCCGGGATCGGGCAGCCCCAGTAGCGCTGCCGCGAAACCAGCCAGTCGCGCAGGCGGTATTGCGTCGTGCCCTTGCCGATGCCGATCTCTTCGAGGCGGGCGATCACCCGGGCCTTGGCATCCTCGACGCCGAGGCCATCCAGGAAGTCGGAGTTGATGATGACGCCGTCCTCGACGAACGGCGCCTGGGCGACGCTGAAGGCCTTGGGATCGGCATCGGGCGGCGCCACCACCGGCAGGATCGGCAGGCCATACTTGGTCGCGAACTCATGGTCGCGCTCGTCGTGGCCGGGGCAGCCGAAGATGGCGCCGGTGCCGTACTCCATCAGCACGAAGTTTGCGGCGTAGACCGGGACCGTCTTGCCGGGAACCAGGGGATGCTTGGCCAACAGCGGCAGCTTGTAGCCGATCTTCTCCGCGGTCTCGACCTCGGCCGCAGCCGTGCCGGTCTTGCGGCATTCCGCGACGAAGCGCTGCAATCCCGGATCGTTTGCCGCAAGTTCGGCGGTCAGCGGATGCTCGGGCGACAGCGCCATGAACGAGGCGCCGTAGAGCGTGTCGGGGCGCGTGGTGAAGATCTCCAGCTTGCCGCGATCTCCCCCCGAAGCGTCGGTCAGCTCCCAGAAGACGCGGGCGCCGCGGCTCTTGCCGATCCAGTTCGCCTGCATCAGGCGCACCTTCTCCGGCCAGCGCCCGAGCGTGTCGAGGCGGGAGAGCAGCTCGTCGGCGAAGTGCGTGATCTTGAGGTTCCACTGCGTGAGCTTGCGCCGCTCGACCGGCGCGCCGGTGCGCCAGCCCCTGCCCTCGATCACCTGCTCGTTGGCCAGCACGGTGTTGTCGACGGGATCCCAGTTGACCCAGGCTTCCTTGCGATAGGCGAGGCCCGCGTTCCAGAAATCGAGGAACATCTTCTGCTGGTGGCGGTAATAGCTCGGATCGCAGGTCGCGAGTTCGCGGCTCCAGTCGAGCGACAGGCCCATCGACTTGAGCTGGGCCTTCATGGTGGCGATGTTCTCGTAGGTCCACTTCTTGGGGTGGACCTTCTTTTCCATGGCGGCGTTCTCGGCCGGCAGGCCGAAGGCGTCCCAGCCCATGGGATGCAGCACGTTGAAGCCTTTGGCGCGCTTGTAGCGGGCGATCACGTCGCCCTGCGTGTAGTTGCGCACGTGGCCCATGTGGATGCGCCCCGACGGGTAGGGGAACATCTCGAGCACGTAGTACTTGGGCTTGGCGCGGTCCATGACGGCGCGGAAAGTCTGGCGGTCGTCCCAGACCTTCTGCCACCTGGCTTCGGTTTCGTGAAAATTGTAGCGCGCTGGCGTCGACGACACGGCCTGAACTTCCTGCAAGAGCGGTAGTCCCAGAAAAGACTGAGGCCGCAGCGGATGCCCGCTGCGGCCCCTCACGTCAAGCATTTGAGTGGTGCGCTCAGGAGCCGCCGGCGATTCGCAGCTGGCGCGCGCGCGTCAGGATGGCGTTCTCGATGTCGATCTGCGTGCGCGGATCGACCTGGGCGTCGACCCAGTTGCCGCCCTTGGGCGCGGTCTGCTGCTTGAACACGGACACCCGCACGCCGTCCGCCCTGAGTTCGCGATCGAGGATGGTGACCTGGACCTTCATGCGCTCGTTGGGCGTCTCGGCCGGCGTGTACCAGTCGGTGATGATGACGCCGCCGAACGGATCGGCCGAGACCAGGGGGATGAAATTGATGGTGTCGAGCGAGGCCCGCCACAGATAGGCGTTCACCGCCACGCCGGTGCCGGTGTCGTCCTTCTTGTCGGGCTTGGAGCCGAACAGGCCGCCCGGCCCGAACAGCGTGCCCTGTTCCTGGGTACGACCGCCCAGACCCTGGTTCAGGTCGCGCTTGGAGCGGTCGTTGGCATTGCCGCTTCGCGTTTCATTGACATTCGACCCCCCACAGCCGGCGAGTCCGAGGGTCAGGACGCCGATGAGAACGACTGGGAGTCGAAGGGGAATCAATGAGCCCGACATGTTGGCGCCTTTGTCCGAATTGGCCTGAAACTATACCAGATATTGGCTGCGCACGACGAAACGCACGCCCGGATAGGTCGGCGAGATGGCGGCGGGACCATAAACGCAGGGCCCCGGGACTTCAAGCAGCAGGATGCTCGATGAATAGTATCATCAAAAAACCATCATGCGCCGTAGGGTTTCAATAAGAGATCAACAAAGGATCTCCAGACAACGACTAGATGCAGTGGTTTGGCCAACTTTTGGCCCAAGGAGAACCCCAAATTGTGACAAAGACGCCACAGGTCGGGGGAAGAATCGGGCAGCACGGCGACCATTTCTTGACCCTTCTTTTGGCCCTGTGTTCTATTGCTCGTGCCACATTGGCGGGGACGTGAGTAGCTGCGATCTGGGCTTCCACATTCCGCCGGTCGGACAGGCCTTTGGGTACGTACCAGTCTCTGATCAATGAGAGAGGGAGAATGATGAAGAAGCTTCTACTGGGCTCGACCGCCTTGGTCGTCGGTGGGCTTATGGCCGCTCCGGCCATGGCCGCCGATCCAATCAAGGTCGGCGTGGGCGGCTACTACACCTTCTACGCTATCGCCGGCGGCATCAGCTCGTCCTACGCGACGAACGGCACCTTCACCAGCTACAAGGGTCTGTTCTTCGCGCAGGAAGGCGAAATCCATTTCGTCGGCCAGACGAAGCTGGACAACGGCACTTCGGTCGGCGTGAACGTCGAACTCGAAGCCTGGAACCCGAACGCCGGCGGCACCGGCACAGTGGCCACCATCGACGAAGCCTTCCTGTTCGCCTTCGGCGACTGGGGCCGCGTCGAGTTCGGCTCACGCGACGCCGCTTCCTACCGCATGTACTACGGCGCGCCGTCGGCGCTGATCGGCTTCGGCGCCATTCAGCATAACCACAACATCGGCAATATGCTGGCCCAGGGCAGCAACAAGGCGTACTTCCACAGCACCACGGCCACCAACACGGCGGCGTGGCAGGATACGCAGCGCATCAACTACTTCACGCCCCGCTTCCAGGGCCTGCAGATCGGTGTCGGTTATACGCCGAAGATCAACACTCCCAGCGCCGGCGGCTACTTCGGCACGACGGGTCTGGCCAGCGGCCCAGCTGCCCTCGGCTCGGGAGGCTTCGGTGCTTGCGGCTTCGCCGGCGCGACGAACATCTCGGCCTGCGCCACCAACGACTACGCTTGGCAGGACGGCTTCGACATCGGCGCCAACTACCTGAACAAGTTCGGTGACGTCACGGTCGCTGCCTACGGTTCGTTCGCCTATGCGGCGTTCAACCCGGGCTACCGTGCCCTCGCGACGGCAGCGAACCAGATCACCGGTTCGAACCTGGCTGCGTGGACGATGTGGACCGCCGGTCTGCAGTTCGGCTACAAGGGCATCACCCTCGGTGGCTCGATCGGCTACGACAACCAGGGCATGGGCGCCAACTACTACACCGGCGTCGACAATGCGACCCGCTTCGCGGCGGCTGGCATCATGTACGAGACCGGCCCGTGGCAGATGTCGTTCCAGTGGATGGGATCGGTCAACTCCAACGGTAACGGTTCGAACACCGTCCAGTCGATCGCGTCGGGCACCAACGCCGCGACCTTCAACGGCTCGGGTGGCGCTGCCGGTACGTTCACCGGCACGCCCGGCATCAACAGCACGGTGTTCAGTGGCCCGTTCGCCTTGGCGTTCGGCGCTGAAACGGCCAACAAGTTCGAACTGGGCGCCAACTACGCGCTCGGACCGGGCGTGAAGCTGACCGGCGGCGCGATGCTGAACAACCAGAGCGGACCTTCGAATGCCGTCACGGGTAACGCCTGGGCGCTGCTCCTGGGCATGGACGTGCGCTTCTAGGCCACGACGGTCCGACAAATCGGAAAGAGCGGGCGAAAGCCCGCTCTTTTCATTTGTGGTCACCACTTGGTCGGCTGATTGGGCAGGCTTGGCCGATCAGGCTGGCCGCCGGCCCACGATGTTCACGAACAGGGTCGGCAGGTAGGTCCGCGACACCGGCAGCCGGTCGGTGGCCTGGCGGGCCAGCACGGCACGATTGTCCTCATGGTCGAGGACCAGCTGGAACAGGCCCTGCTCGACGGCGCCCGCCCGGGGATCGAGTTCGGGCCGGCCGTCGCACATCACGCGATAGGCGACATCGAGCCCGACATCGCCACCGCTGTAGAATGCCGACACGATCTCCAGCCGCTCGAACATCAGCATCAGGCCGCGCACCGAGAAGCGCCAGTAATCGTCCGGCGTGGCATGGAACGCCTGCGACCACGGCGTGGCGACATAGGCGAGCCCGCCCGGCCGCAGGACGCGCTCGATGTTACCGGCTGCCCGTGCGGGATGGCGGGTGTGCTCGAGCACGTGGCAGCAGATCACCAGATCGAACGGATCTTCGCCCAGCTTGGTCCTGAGCGTCCGCGGGCTGCTGCAGATGTCGCCGATGGTGTCGACATTGGTGCCCTCGAACAGGTCGAGTCCGACGAAGCGCGCCCGCCGGCCGAAACGCTTGGCGATCAGGCTGCGCCAGTTGCGTTCGTTGCGGTCCGAGAGCAGGGCGCGGGAGCCCACCTGCAGCACCCGTGGCGCGCGGCGGCCGACCTGCTCGGCCAGGCGCTCCAGCAGCAACTCGACTTCGCGGCCGACGCTGGTGCCGATGACGTGCAGTTCCCTCCGAGACTCGGGAGGGGCGACGCCGGCGACCGGTTTCATGCGCGCACGACGACAATGTGCATGCGGCGCGGTCCGTGGGCGCCCAGTTCGATGGTCTGCTCGATGTCGCCGGTGCGCGACGGCCCGGTGAGGGTATTGATGGTGCGCGGCATGAGGTCCTTGCCGTAGCGCTGGCGCAGCCGCGTCCAGACATCTTCGTAGCCGCTCACGATGTCGCTCTCCCGCACCACGACGATATGCGTGTCGGGCAGCAGGTTGAGGGTTACCGGATGCTCCGGCCCCGATGCCATGACGAGCGTTCCGGTCTCGGCAATGCCGGCGAAGGCGCCGGTGATCGAGACCTGGTCGGCCGCCTCGCCACGGCCGTAACGCAGCGACAGCATCTTCTGGCCGGCCCAGTCGTAGTCCGCGAGCTGGGCCGACGGCGCTATCGCCGCCCGGGCGGGCAAATTGCTGCGCGCCAGGTACGACACGACCTCGGCGGCCACGTCGGCCGGCGCCACCCGCGCCACCGTGGCGTTGTTGGCCTCCGCCCACTGGCAGAACAGCGCCACCTTCTCGGGCTGGGCGAGCTGCGCGCGTGCCACCGTGGGGCCGAGCGGCGGCCGAGCCAGCCGCGCCTCGACGGCCTGGCGCTGATCGCCGGAGATCTCGCCGCGGCGGAGCGAGCGCCGAATGCCGTTCAGGATCTGCGACCGTGCCTCGCTCATGGCCGCCTCTTCTTCCATTGGGCATGGAACGTGCCTCCGGCGGGCGGCGCGGGAAGGTCGCGGAAGCGGGTCCAGCCACCGGCCAGCGGGAGCCTGCGGTAGCGGCCGCTGCCGCGGCCAAACAGCGCCAATACCCGATTGGCGAACCCGGTGAGCCGACGATAAAGCCGGGGCCTGCAGGCGACGAAGCTCCATAGTGCCAGGCCCTGGCGGACCGCCGTCGGCGTCAGGTGCCGCTCGAATTCGCGCTCGCGCCAATGGCGCATCAGCTTGGGCAACGGGATGCGCACCGGACAGACGCTCTCGCAGCGGCCGCAGAAGGTCGAAGCGTTGGGCAGGTTGCCGGCCTCTTCGACGCCGATCAATTGCGGCGTCAGCACGGCGCCCAGCGGTCCGGGATAGACCCAGCCATAGGCGTGCCCGCCGATCGCGCCGTAGACCGGGCAATGGTTCATGCAGGCGCCGCAGCGGATACAGCGCAGGATTTCCTGCATCTCGGTGCCGAGCACGGCCGAGCGGCCGTTGTCGAGGATGACGACGTGATAGTGCTCCGGCCCGTCGAGATCGCCTTCCCGCTTCGGTCCGGTGTTGAGCGTGGTGTAGGCCGATGATTCCTGGCCCGTCGCCGAGCGTGCCAGCACACGCAGCAGGACGGCGGCGTCCTCGAGGGTGGGGATCACCTTCTCGATGCTGGCCAGCACGATGTGCATCCTGGGCAGCGTGTTGGAGAGATCGGCATTGCCCTCGTTGGTCACCAACATCGACGAGCCGGTTTCGGCCACAAGGAAGTTGGCACCGGTCAGGCCGACGTCGGCATCGAGGAATTTCTGGCGCAACACGTGGCGGGCCTCCGCGACGAGGTCGTTGCGCTCGGTCAGGCGCTTGGTGAAGCCGAGCTTGGCGTGATGCTCGAGGAAAGTGTCGGCCACCTGGTCCTTCGTGAGATGGACCGCCGGCGCGATGATGTGGCTGGGCGGCTCGTGGCGGAGCTGGATGATGTATTCGCCGAGGTCGGTCTCGATCGGCGCGATGCCGATCTCCTCGAGATGCTCGTTGAGGGCGATTTCCTCGGCCACCATCGACTTCGACTTGGCGACGGTCCGGGCCCCCATGCTCTGGCACAGCTCGCCGATGATGCGGCGCGCGTCCGCGGCTGTGGGCGCCCAATGGACATGGCCGCCCAGCGCCAGCACTTTGCGCTCGAATTCCTCAAGATAGAAATCGAGGTTCGCCAGTGTATGGTTCTTGATGTCGCGTGCGCGATCGCGCAGCGCCTCGAACTCGGGCAGTCGCTCCGCCGCCTGGCGGCGCCGCTCGGAGAACCCGACCTTCAGCTTGGAAAGCGAATCCTGCAGGTTGGGGTCGGCCAGCGCATGGCCGACATTCTGGTTGAAGTCGCGGGCGGTGGATTCCATCAGCCGGGTTCGCCAATCGCTGGCAGATCGCCCATGCCGGCCAGCACTTCGGCGACGTGGCGCACGCGGACGGTGCTGCCTTCACGCTGCAATTTGCCGGCCATGTTCATCAGGCAGCCGAGGTCGCCGGCCAGCAGGGTATCGGCACCGGACCCGGCGATATCGGCCGATTTTTCGCCAACCATGGCATTCGATATTTCAGGATATTTCACGCAGAAGGTGCCGCCGAATCCGCAGCACACCTCGGGTGTCTTCATCTCGCGGACCGAGAGGCCCTGGACGGTGGCGAGCAGCCGGCGCGGCTGATCCTTGACGCCGAGCTCGCGCAGGCCGGAGCAGGAATCGTGATAGGTGACGGCACCGTCATAGCGCGCTGCGACCTTCTCGACGCCAAGCACGTCGACGAGGAACGCCATCAGCTCGTAACTGCGTCCGGCGAGGTTCTCGGCCCGGGCCTTCATTTTCGGATCGTCGTCGAACAGGCCGGGATAGTGATGGCTCAACATCCCGCCGCAGGAGCCGGACGGCGCCACGACGGCGTCGTAGCCCTCGAAGACCTCGATGACCTGCGCCGCGATCGCCCGTGCCGTCTGGCGGTCGCCGCTGTTGTAGGCGGGCTGGCCGCAGCAGACCTGCCGGGGCGGGACCTCGACCGTGCAGCCCGCCTCTTCGAGCAGCTTGACCGCGGCGAAGCCGACCGAGGGCCGGAACAGATCGACGAGGCAGGTGACGAAAAGCGCGACGCGGCGCGGGCGGGCATCTGGGCGGGACGGTGATCTGGACACGGCCGCCAAGATGGCAGCCACGAAAATTGGGCGCAACGACCCCTTGTTTAGAAGAATTCTAATCAAATATAGAGGCGATCAGCCACGGAGAGGTGGACGCTCAGGGACATCTTCCGGGAAGTTCATGATTTCCGCCCACGGACCCGTTCAACCAATCCAGCCACGATCGGAGACAGAGATGGATGAACAGAAATCCGGCAAGTGCCCGGTAATGCATGGGGTCCGCCCCAACGCGACTTTCGCGGGCAAGTCGAACCGTGACTGGTGGCCGAACCAGTTGAACCTCAAGATTCTTCACCAGAACTCGCCCCTGTCCGATCCCATGGGCAAGGACTTCGATTACGCGACGGAATTCAAGAAGCTCGACCTCCAGGCCCTGAAGAAGGACCTCCATGCGCTGATGACCGACTCGCAGGACTGGTGGCCGGCCGACTTCGGTCATTACGGGCCGCTCTTCATCCGCATGGCGTGGCACAGCGCCGGCACCTACCGCATCGGCGACGGCCGCGGCGGGGCGGGCTCGGGCACGCAACGTTTCGCGCCGCTCAACAGCTGGCCGGACAACGTGAATCTCGACAAGGCCCGCCGGCTCCTCTGGCCGATCAAGCGGAAGTACGGCAACAGGATCTCCTGGGCCGACCTGATGATCCTCGCCGGCAACTGCGCGCTGGAGTCGATGGGCTTCAAGACCTTCGGCTTCGGCGGTGGGCGTGCGGACGTCTGGGAGCCCGAAGAGGACATCTACTGGGGCAACGAGGACACCTGGCTCGGCGACAAGCGCCACTCGGGCGACCGGAACCTTGAGAATCCCCTCGCCGCGGTCCAGATGGGGCTGATCTACGTCAATCCGGAAGGCCCGAACGGCACGCCGGATCCGCTCGCCGCAGCCAAGGACATTCGAGAGACCTTCGCGCGCATGGCAATGAATGACGAGGAGACCGTGGCGCTCATCGCCGGCGGTCACACCTTCGGCAAAACCCACGGCGCGGGCGATGCGTCGCTGGTGGGCCCGGCGCCGGAAGCCGCCGGCATCGAGGAGCAGGGCCTCGGTTGGAAAAGCAAATTCGGCATGGGCAAGGGGGCCGACGCGATCGGCAGCGGCCTGGAGGTCATCTGGACCACGACGCCGACGAAGTGGAGCAACAACTTCTTCTGGAACCTGTTCGGCTACGAATGGGAACTAACAAGGAGCCCGGCTGGCGCGCACCAGTGGAAGCCGAAGCATGGCGCCGGCGCCGGCACGGTGCCGGATGCGCACGACCCGTCGAAGCGCCATGCGCCATCCATGTTGACTACCGATCTGGCGCTGCGGGTCGATCCTGCCTACGAAAAGATCTCAAGGCGCTTCCACGAGAATCCGGATCAGTTCGCCGAGGCATTCGCCCGGGCGTGGTACAAGCTGACACACCGTGACATGGGCCCGCGTGCGCGCTATCTCGGCCCCGAGGTCCCGGCGGAAGAGCTTCTGTGGCAGGACCCCGTCCCGGCGGTCGACCACGAACTGATCGACGCGCAGGACATTCGTGCCCTCAAGGCCAGGATCCTCGCATCGGAACTGTCCATCTCCGACCTGGTCTCGACCGCCTGGGCATCGGCGGCAACCTTCCGCGGCTCCGACAAGCGCGGCGGGGCGAACGGGGCGCGCATCCGCCTTGCACCGCAGAAGGATTGGGAGGTCAACCAGCCCGCAAGACTGGCGACCGTGCTCGAAACCTTCGAGGGCATCCGGAAGGCGTTCAACGCCGCACAGGCCGGAGGAAAGAGAGTCTCGCTCGCCGACCTGATCGTCCTCGGCGGCTCTGCCGCGGTCGAGCAGGCCGCGAAGAACGCGGGGCACGACGTCGAGGTTCCTTTCACGCCGGGCCGTACGGATGCGTCGCAGGAGCAGACCGACGTCGGGGCCTTCGCGGTGCTCGAACCGGCCGCGGACGGCTTCCGCAACTACCTCGAGACCGGATGCACCGTGTCGGCAGAGGAGATGCTGGTGGATCGGGCGCAGCTCATGACGTTGACCGCCCCTGAAATGACGGTTCTCGTCGGCGGCATGCGGGCGCTGAATGCGAACTTCGGCCAGTTGCCGCACGGCGTCTTCACGAAGCGCCCCGGGATGCTCACCAACGACTTCTTCGTGAACCTGCTCGACATGGGCACGACGTGGAAGGCGGTCTCGGAAGCCGAGGACGTCTTCGAAGGACGCGATCGCGCGACGGATGAACCGAAGTGGACCGGCACCCGTGTCGACCTCGTCTTCGGCTCGAACGCCCAGCTTCGGGCCCTTGCGGAGGTCTATGCCTGCGACGACTCGCAGAAGAAGTTCGTGGGTGACTTCGTGGCCGCCTGGACCAAGGTGATGAACCTCGATCGCTTCGACCTTGCCTGATCTCGGAGGCGGCGTTTCCCAAAAGCCGAAGCGCCGCGGCAGGCGGTAACGCCTGAAACGAGGTCAGCCCTTGTTGGGCACCAGTACGATGGCCCGGCCGTCACTGTTCATGCGGCCGGCCCAGTCGGCCGCCTGCGGACCGCCGCCGAAGAACACGTCGCCACGCGCCGGTCCCTGAATGGCGGCGCCGGCATCCTGGGCGATCATCAGGCGACGATACGGTTCGGTGGCACCCGGCTTGCGCGCCACCGGCCGCGCGGTGTCGATCCAGATCGGCGTGCCAAAGGGCGTGAGGCCGGTATCGACCGCCATGCTGCGTTGCGCGGTGAGGGGTACGCCCTCGGCGCCGGCGGCGGTTCGGCTCCGGGTGTCCCTGAAGAAGATATAGCGCTCGTTCTTGCGCATCACGTCGCGCGCCTGCTGCGGATTGCGCTTCAGCCAGTCGCGAATCGCCGGCCAGGTGGCGTCTTCCTTCTTCATCACGCCCATCTCGATCAGCACGTTGCCGATCGCCGTGTAGGGACGGTTGTTCGACCCGTCGAACCCAAGCGTCATCGTGCCGCCTTCGGCGAGCTGGACGCGCCCGCTGCCCTGGACCTGGATCTCGAACAGACCGACGGGATCTTGGACGTAGGCGATCTCCAGGCCCTTGCCCTTCAGGACGCCCTGCTCGATCTCGGCGCGCGTGTAGTAGGGTTTGTCGGTGAGGTCGGGCGGACGGCGATAGACCGGCACGGTGAACAGTCGAGAGGGCGCTTTGCTGCCGCGCATCTCGGGCTCGAAGTAACCGGTGAACTTGCCCGGCGCCTTGACGACGAGCGGCCGGAAATTCTCCTCGAAGAAGAGGCGGGCCGCCCTCGTGTCGCCGGCCTTGATCCCGGCGCCGGCGTCGCAGATGCGCTTCCATTCGGCCGGGGTGATGGTCTTTTCGCCGCCGTCGGTGACGATCTTGACCTCGGGTCCGGCCGTCAGCTTGGGGCAGGAACGGCGGAAGGCGGCGAGCGCTTCGGCATGCTTGTCGTCGGCCCAGCCGGGGATCTCGTTGAACGAGATCGGCGCCATCGCCACCCGCTTCTCGGGCGTGCTTGTCCCGCCGCTGGCGCACGCAGAAAGAAAGCCGGCGACAGCGAGCAGAACCGCGCCACCGGACAGGACGCTCCAGCGCATACTCGGAAAGCCTCCCTAGCCTTCGCTCTCAGTTTTCGTCAGCAGCCAATTGGGATCGCTGGATTTGGTGTCGCGGCGGAACGTCCAGAGATCGACGACCTTTTGCACCTCGTTCGGGTTGCCGTCGGCGATCTGGCCATCGGCATTGCGCACCACGTTGATCTGTTCGCTGACGAAGCGCACGGTGACCGACGCCTGCGTGCCCTGCAACTCGGCGGCGGCAATGTCGGAGGCTTCGAAGCCGATCAGCGTGGTCTCGGCCTTCTCCTTGCGCTCGGCGCGGGCGCGGATCGCCGCTTCGAAGCTCGCAAAGGTCGGGCCGTCGAGCAACGGGCGCAGGGTCGCGATATCGTCCTTGGCGAAAGCCTCGACGATGGCGGTAAAGGCAGCCCGGGCGCCGCCGCAGAACGCCATGGCGTCGAAGGTCGGATCGGCGGCCCGGATGGCAGCGATGGTGGCGGCGGCCGTCGGCATCACCGTGGCGCGAATACCGCCCGGTCCGGTCACGGCCGCTGACGGGCGGGGCGGGGCGGTGTTGGCGGTCGGCAGCGGGACGACATTGTCCGTGCGCCCCGAGGCTCCGGCGGGCGCGTCTCCAACGCGCGGCGCCGGGGTCGGCGGCGGGGCCAGCGGATCGCGCGCCGGCGGGCGCTCGCTGCCGGTGCGTTTGCCGAGGACGGAACGTAGCCGCAGGATCAGAAAAACCGCGACCAGCCCGATGAGAATGATGTCGTAGTTGTTACCCACGATGGCGCTCCGCCAACTCGTCTCCAAGCCGCTTCAAATTACATAAGCCCCGAATGCGGAAAGGGCAAGGCAAGCGAGAAAAACCCAAATTTACGCCGCCAGGACCACAATATCGACCAAATCCGCGACGCCGCCCACACGCCGGCCCGTTCGCCGCTCACGCGCCGCGGGCGGCACATAACCCTGCTGCTCGGCCAGGGCGTAGGTGGCGCCGTCGGTGACGGCGCGGGTCTCTTCGTCCTTGTTGTGCTTCTCGAGTTTCGCCGCGAAATTGACCGCATCGCCGATCACGGTGAACTCCAGTCGTTCGCCGTCGCCGACGGCGCCGGAGACGACGCGGCCGGACGACACCGCGAGGCCGATCATGAGCGGCGGCAGGTCGGCGGCCCGGCGCTCGGCGATCCACCTGTCGGCCGCCACGATCACGGCGTCGGCCGCGCGCAGGGCGTCGGCGGCGGCCGTCGCCGAAGGGGCCACCGCACCGAACGAGGCAAGGATGCCGTCGCCCAGGAACTTGTCGATGCTGCCGCCGTGGCTGGCGATCAGCGGGCAGACCCGACCCTGGTAGTCCTGCAGCACCGTCATCACCTCGCCCGGCTCGAGTTCGGTCGACAGCCGGGTGAAGCCGCGCAGATCGACGGTCAGGATGGCGGCGTCACGCAGCTCGCCCTCGCCCGGCTTGATCGACATCGCCGCGGTCCGGATGCGGGCCGCGACGCCGGGGTCGAAGAAGCGCGACAGGTCGCGGGCCGCGGCCCCCTCGCTGACCGAGCGCACCAGCAGGTGGCGGGCCCGCGAGATGGCGAGCGCCAGCACGGCGGTCGTGAGCAGGATGGCGATGATCTTGTCGATCTCGGCACCCACCAGCAGGGCGTTCGAGGTCATGTACTCGATGAAGTTGTGCGTGCGGTTTGGCGGCCCGCCGTGGCCGGTCGCGACATAGTAGGTGAGCCAGGCCCAGCCAACGGCGGCGCAGACGCCGCTGAACAGCACGAGCCGCGCCTCGAATCGCAGCGCGCGCAGCGCGATGAACAGGAACACGTACAGCAGCGTCGGCACCTTCAGATAGAAGGCGGCAGGCTGGGCATACTTGAAGTGAAAGCTGAAGATCAGCCCCATCAGCAGCGCGATATCGACCACGACGGAGAGATAGAGCGCCCAGGTCGGCAGCAGGCGCATGTAGGCGAGAACCAGCCGGACGATGCAGATCGCGCCGTAGATCACCAGGACATCGAGCTCAAGCGAATAATTCTCCTGCACGAGGCCTTCGGCCATGCTGGTGCTCTGGTAGACGCCGGCGACCAGCGCCACGATGATGAGCTGTATCCAGCCGATCAGGATCTCGCTGCGCTCCTGCTGTCGCCGGATGGCGTCGCGCACGCGCTCGGGAAGGCTCTCCGGCCCGCCGCCGTCGAACAACCAGCCGCCGAGGCGGGCGAACATCAATCCTTCTCCAGCCAGAGGCTCGTGGCCATCGCGTCGGCCGGTTGCGGCAGCCGCGCCACCACCGAGGCCGCGAGCCGGTCGCCCATCCGCCGCGCCGCCCACACGCTGGAAAACAGCGGCCGGTAGGCGCCGGTCGCCAGCAGCGGCAGGACGCCCTGCTGTTCGTTGTAGTTCCGCCAGCCCCAGGACGGCGGGTAGTCGAACGGCAGGAAGATGTCGTGGATGTGCACGAGAGCCCCCGCCGGCAGACGCGGCAGGACCCGATTCAGCAGGATGTCGACGTCGCTGCCGGGCATCAGGATGTGGCTCGAATCGATGAACAACACGTCGCCGGCGCGCAGCCCGTCGAACAGGTCGGTCGGGGCGGCCTGCAGGGTCGAGGGCACGACGCGGACACCTGCCAGGCCGGCGACATCGGCACGCGGCATCGGATCGATGGCGAGGATCTCGCCGATCCCGCAATGCGCCCTGGAGAGGATGCGGGTCGAGTGCCCCGAACCGACCTCGACAATGCGTTGAGGCTTGCGCTCGCGCACCAGGGCGTAGGCAACGGCGGCGTCGAGGGAGGGAAACCAGGATTGTCCGAGCAGGTTCTTCAGCCCCTCGATTCCGCCGGCATGGTCGTCGACGGCATCGAGGATCGCGGCGAAGGTCCCGGCGTGCCGTTCGAACAGCTGCTCGATCGCCGGATAGGGGGGCTGGGTGCCCGGCGGTGGCAGCAGCGGCGCATAGCGGTGCGGGATGAACCAGCCGCGCGGCGCCAGGCCCAGCACGGTCGGCAGTCCCAGCGCCAGCCGCCGCCAGCGTCCGCGCAGGCTGAGCGAGCTGGTCACGGGGCGAGGGTCAGGCCTTCGTGGGCGACGAGTGCGCGCGGCAGGCCGTTCGGTGCGGTGCCGGGGCGGGCCGCCGCGGCGTCGCGCGCCACGCCGTCCATGAAGGCATCGTCGTGGCTGGGATCGTGATGGAAGATGACCAGCGTGCCGACGCCGGCTGCGTCGGCAACCCGCACACCCTCCTGCCAGGTCGAATGACCCCAGCCGCGATAGCGCGGGTATTCGGTGTCGGTGTAGCTCGAGTCGTAGATCATCACGTCGGCGCCGCGGCAGAGTTCGACGATGGTCGCGTCGCGCCGGCCTTCATGGTGCTCGGTGTCGGTGATGTAGCAGATCGACTTGCCGTGGTGTTCGACGCGGTAGCCGGTCGCACCGTTGGGATGGTTGAGGGGCGCCGTGCGCATGCTCACCGGGCCACAGGCCAGGGTCTGTCCACTCTTGAACTCCCTGAATGCGACGGACGCCTGGAAGACCTCGAGCGACACCGGATAGAGCGGCGCCTGCATCAGATGGCCGACCACCTTCTTCAGCGTGTAGGGCGGCTCGAGGTGGCCCGCCCACATGCGCACCGAATTGCGCTTTTCGAACAGCGGCTCGAAGAAGGTGAGGCCCGAGATGTGATCGAGATGGGTATGGGTGAAGTAGATGTCGATATCGAGCGGCGTCTGGCGGGCCAGTTCGAGGCCCAGTGTGCGGATGCCGGTACCGGCGTCGAAAATCAGCCGGCGACCGCCGGCAGTCACTTCCAGGCACGAGCTGTTGCCGCCATAGCGCGTATACTCGGCGCCAGCGCAGGAAATCGAACCGCGCACGCCCCAGAACCGGACTTTCAGACCATCGGCCAAGGACTCTATACCCCCTGTTCCTCTCCGGCCGCAGAGTCCACGGGCGGGTGCCTCGCGTCAACCGAAGCTCCTCCCGGGAGGCCGGCCCTATTCCTGCACGGGCGATCCGACAGCCGGCATCTCACGTATTGTTGCATGGGGCCGGTGAAATCATCGGCCGACCGCGTTGCCTGCCGCCTTGTTCGGGGTAATACTTGTGTCATGGAAATCGACAATCACGCATCCGCCCCGGCGATCGTCGAGCCGCCGACGCGCACCGCGAAGTTCGCCATCGGACAGGTGGTGAAGCATCGGATTTATCCGTTCCGGGGCGTCATCTTCGACGTCGACCCGGTGTTCGCCAATACCGAGGAGTGGCTGGCGTCGATTCCCGCCGAAGCGCGCCCGCGTCGCGACCAGCCCTTTTACCACCTGCTGGCCGAGAATGCGCAGACGACCTATGTCGCCTACGTCTCGGAGCAGAACCTGCTGCCTGACGACACCGGCAAGCCGGTGTCACATCCGCAGGTTCCTCATTTCTTCAAGGAACTGAAGCGCGGCCACTATGTTTCGCGCGACCGCGCGCTGCATTGAGCAGGTGCCCGTCCCGGTCTAGTGGATGTCCTCCGAGGCCGCGAAGGCCTTGCGCAGGGCCTCGATTCCGAATCCCTTCTTCTTCGCCGCGTCGAGGATCACCTTCTCCTTGCGCGCCAGCAGCTTGATCGCTGCCGGCAGCTTCGCCGCCAGTTCGTGCGGGATGACCACGGCGCCGTGCCGGTCGGCATGGATCAGATCGCCATGGACCACGGTCATGCCGAAGATGTCGACCGGCATGCCCCAGCCCTCGACATGGACGAAGGCGTGGCTGGGGCCGACCTTGCCGGCCAGGATCGGGAAGCCCTTGGCCAGCACTCCGAGGTCGCGCACCGAGCCGTTGGTGACGCAGCCCAGGACGCCCAGCCCGCGGTGCACGGTGCTGTTGACCTCGCCCCACATGGCGCCAGTGCCGGGATTGGAATCGAGATCCTGGATGATGGCAACGGTCGGGCCATGGCCGCTCACGACGTACTCGTACCAGCCGACGCGCTTTGCCTTCTTCTCGGCGGCGGAACCGACCGCCGGCTGAGCGGCGCGGATGATGCCGGTGCGGGCGTATCCCACCATCGGCGGGGCATCGGGTTCAGTCGGATGGAGATGCTGGGTCGTGAAGCCCGTCGCGGTGCGAACGCCGCGCGCTTCCTCGAGCGCGTTGCAGATCGTCGGCGTGTCGACGGCGCGCAACGCGTCGAACAGCTTCTTCTGGGTCCTGGCATCCATCATCATTTTCCCCCTGTCGTCGTCAGTTCAATGGGAACGGAAAGTACTTGTCGTTGATTTTCTTGTAGGTGCCGTCACTCACCATCTCGCCCAGCGCCTTGTTGAAGGCGTCGCGCAGCTTCGCGTCCTCGCGGCGCATGCCGGCGGCGACACCTATGCCCAGCGTCTGGTTGTCCTTGATGTCCTGGCCCACCAGCTCGCAACACTTGCCTTCGGGCTTCTGGCTCCACAGCCAGAGCTGCACCTTGTCACCGAACACTGCGTCGACCTCGTCGCCGGCCAGCGCACGCAGCGCTTCGGCCAACGTGTTGTAGCGCTTGAGCTGGGCCGAGCGGCGGAAGCTCTTGTCGGCCCAGTCGGCGTGCGTCGAATCCTTCTGGATGCCGATCCGCTTGTTGCGCAGCAGCGAGGGCGGCCCGTCGAACGGCGCGCCCTTCCGCGCGATGAAGGCGCCGGGCGAGAGGTAATAGCGGCGCGACAGGTTCATCCGCTTGCGCCGCTCGCTGGTCACCTCCATCGACGACATGATCATGTCGAATTTCTTGTCGAGCAGGCCCGGTATCAGCTCGTCCCACTTGAAGGCCGCGAACTCGCACTCGGCCTTCATGCGCTGGCAGGCCTCCTGCGCCAGCTCCATCTCGAAGCCGGCGGGCATGCCCTTGCGGTCGAGATAGTTGAAGGGCGGGAAGGCGGCCTCGGTGGCGACGGTGATCTTGAAGGCGGGCGGCGTGAAGGGCGACTTGGGGGCGGGCTTTGGCGGCGCCGGCGCCGGCTTGGCCGGCGGCCGCTGTTGGGCGAACGCCGTACCTGCCATGGCGAGCAGCATCGCCAGAAGCGCCAGCGGCCGTATGGGCAACCTCATGCGATCAGCCGCTCCAGGAGCGCGTTGAGGCGCTGGCGGCCGGAGGCGGTGGCGCGGAGGCGATCCGGCCGGATTTCGAGGAAGCCAGCCTTGACCAGTGGCGCCAGCCTCGCCTCGCCCAGCGCCGCGACGGGATCGGCACCGGTGACGGACGCGAACAGGGCGCGGTCGATGCCGTCGGCCAGTCGCAATCCCATCATCAATGCCTCCTCCACCAGATCCTGCCCGGCGACGACCGTGGTTTCCGCCGTGCCGTGGCCCGTCCGTTCGACGGCGTCCAGCCAGGCTTCCGGTCCGCTCGCCCGCCGTGTCGCCCGTTTTGTGGTCCCTTCGGCGAAACGGCCGTGGGCACCCGGGCCGATACCGACGTAGTCCTGATACCGCCAATAGATCAAATTATGGCGGCAGGCAGCCCCCGGCCGCGCATGATTGGAAATCTCGTAGGAGGGCAGGCCGGCTGTCGCGAGCCGCGCCTGGGTCGCCTCGAACATCGCCGCCGCCGCCTCCTCGTCCGGCAGGACGAAGGCGCCGCGGGCATGCTCGGTGAAAAAGCGGGTGCCGCGTTCGACGGTCAGTTGATAGAGCGAGAGGTGCTCGCCCGCGAACCCCAGGGCACGTTCCAGCTCGGCAGCCCAGGCTTCCGGCGTCTGGCCCGGCCGGGCATAGATCAGGTCGAACGAGAAGCGGGCAAAGTGTTGGCGTGCGGTGGCCAGGGCATCAAGCGCCTCGTCCGCCGAATGTTCACGGCCGAGGAATTTCAGCGCCGCCGCGTCCAGCGCCTGAACGCCCAGCGACACGCGATTGACGCCCGCTTCGGCCAGGGCCGCGAACCGGCCGGCCTCGACCGAGGTCGGGTTGGCCTCCAGCGTGATCTCGATTTCGGCGGCGCAATCCCACAGGGCCATGGTGCGCGCGATCACGGCGGCCACGGTCTCGGGCGCCATCAGCGACGGCGTGCCGCCGCCGAAGAAGATCGTCTCGACGCGGCGGCACGGCGTCTCGCGCGCGGCGTGTTCCAGCTCCTTCAGGAGCGCGGCCCGCCAGCGCGCCTGCTCGACGCTGTCGCGGACGTGGCTGTTGAAGTCGCAGTAGGGGCACTTCGACTTGCAGAAAGGCCAGTGGACGTAGACGCCCAGCGGCGCCGCGTTCATCGGAAGCAGGCCTCGACCATCATCCGGAACGCGCGCCCGCGATGGCTGATCGCGTTCTTTTCGGCGTCCGACATTTCTGCCGTGGTGCGGGTGTCGCCCGCCGGCTGGAAGCAGGGATCGTAGCCATGGCCACCGCTGCCGCGTGGCGGCCAGACGATGCTGCCATCCAGCGTGCCGTGGAACAGCTCCAGATGCTCGTCGGGCCAGGCCAGCGCCAGCACGCAATGAAAGGTGGCGGTGCGGGCCGCGACGGTGTCGGGTACCGCGTGCTTTGCCAGCTCGTCCTGAATGCGGCGCATGGCCACCATCGCGTTGCGTGTCGGGCCTTCCCAGTCGGCGCTGTAGAGGCCGGGCTGATCGTCAAGCGCATGGACGCTCAAGCCGGAATCGTCGGCCAGCGCCGGCAGGCCGCTGGCGCGCGTCGCCGCCAGCGCCTTGATCGTGGCGTTTTCTTCGAAGGTCGTACCCGTTTCGTCGGGCGCCGGCAGGCCGAGGTCGCCCGCCGAGACGATCTCGACACCGAAGGCGCCGAGCATGGTGCGAATCTCGCCCGCCTTGCCGCGGTTGTGGGTGGCCACGACCAGCTTGGGCAAGGTGAAGCGGCGCGACACTACGGCCTGCCGATCGCCAGCCGCTGCAGGCTCGCGAGTTCGCTGACACCCTTCTTGGCGAGATTGAGCAGTTCCATGAACTGCGGTTCGGAGAACGGCTTCTCCTCTGCCGTGCCCTGAACCTCGACGATGCCGCCGTCGCCCGTCAGCACGAAATTGGCGTCGGCCTGGGCCTTGGAGTCCTCGGGATAGTCGAGGTCGAGGACGGCCGTTCCCTCGAACAGGCCGCACGATACCGCGGCCACCTGGCCGGTGATCGGGTTGGCCGTAAGCTTGCCGTCCTTGATCAGGCGCTCGAAGGCGAAATGCAGGGCCACCCAGGAGCCGGTGATGCTGGCGGTGCGGGTGCCGCCGTCGGCCTGCAGCACGTCGCAGTCGATATTTATTTGCCGCTCGCCCATGGCCGGCAGATCGACCACGGCGCGCAGCGCGCGGCCGATCAGGCGCTGGATCTCCTGGGTGCGGCCCGACTGCTTGCCGCGGGCGGCCTCACGGTCCGTGCGGGTATGGGTCGAACGCGGCAGCATGCCATATTCGGCGGTGACCCACCCGCGCCCCGAATTACGCAGGAACGGCGGCACTTTTTCATCGACCGAGGCGGTGCACAGGACATGGGTTTCGCCGAACTTCACCAGGCACGAGCCTTCGGCGTAGCGGGAGAAGCCCGGGTCGAGAGAGACCGGGCGTAGTTGGTCGGGGCTGCGGCCGGATGGGCGCATGGGCTTCTCCTGAACATATATCGCCCGAATGGCGGGCGGCCGGTGTAGCGCCGGGACGGCGTCAAATCCAGCGATCCATGCCGCGTTCATTGACCGGGCCCCTTGCACTACCTACATTTTTTCCATGGCGATCCACCGCATCGGTTCTCCCGGGGGGGTCCTTACCGACAGCTCTCCCGGCCAACGACAGACGGCTTCGGTTGCCGAATTGAACGACCGCGCGCGTGAGGTCCTGCGCCTGGTGGTCGAAGGCTACGTCGAGACCGGCGAGCCGGTGGGCTCGCGGGCGCTCACGCGCAAGCTCACCGAGACGCTGTCGCCCGCCACCATCCGCAACATCATGGCCGATCTGCAGGATGTCGGGCTGCTTTATGCGCCGCACACCTCGGCGGGCCGTCTGCCGACCGACGCCGGGCTCAAACTCTTCGTCAACGGCTTGCTCGAGGTCGGCAACATTTCCGAAGAAGAGCGCACCAGCATCGAGGCGCGCTGTGCCACGGTGGGCCGCAGCGTCACCGAGGCGCTGGAGCAGGCGACGACGCTGCTGTCGGGCCTGTCACGCTGCGCCGGCCTTGTGATGGCGCCCAAGACCGAGCAGCCGCTGAAGCACATCGAGTTCGTCAACCTCGGCCCCGGCCGCGCGCTGGTCGTGACGGTGACGCAATCGGGCCATGTCGAGAACCGCGTGATCGACACGCCGCTCGGCCTGCCGCCGTCGGCCCTGGTCGAAGCCACCAACTATCTCAACGCGCGCCTGATGGGCCGCACCTTCGAGGATGCACGCCGCCTCATCCTGGAAGATCTGAAATTGAAGCGCGCCGAGCTGAACGACCTCACCGCACGGGTGATCGAGTCGGGCTTGGCGACATGGGCCGGCGAGCCGGGCAGTGCGCTGATCGTGCGCGGCCAGGCGCGGCTTCTGGAGGACATCACCGCCATCGAGGATCTCGAGCGCGTGCGCATCCTGTTCGATGCGCTCGAACGCGGCGAGGGCTTCGTGCGCCTGCTCGAGCTCGCCAACGGCGCGTCGGGCGTGCAGATCTTCATCGGTGCCGACAATCCGCTGTTCGCCAACACCGGCTGCTCGATGGTGGTGGCGCCGTTTCGCGATTCGCAGGAGCGCATCCTGGGCGCCATCGGCGTCATCGGCCCGACGCGGCTCAATTACGCTCGCATCATCCCGCTGGTCGACTACACCGCCCGCGCCATCGGCCGCGTGGTGGGTTAGCGCGTTCCGACGCGCTCCGCTGAACTACCAGTCCTTTTCGTCGAAATCCTCGAGCAGTTTCATGTCGGCGTCGGCGGTTGACGCCGACACCTCCTCCGACGCCGGCAGCGTCAGCACGCGCAGGCGGGTCTCGGGGCCGATCAGCGTCACCAGTTCGAGCAGGTCGTGTTGCGCAAAGGCGACACAGCCCTGCGTCGGCGAATAGTCCTCGCGCGCAATGTGGAGGAAGATGGCGCTGCCCCACTCGCCCTCGGGCGGGTCGTCGTTGTAGCCCACGACGACGACCACGTCGTAGAGCCCGTCCTCGCGCCACATCTTCTCGTGGCCCCAGTCGTTGGGAACGTGGACCAGCCGGTTGTAGGTGGGCGAGCGTGGGTCGTCGCACCAACCGTCATGCTCGTTGATCGGCCGGGCCGGCAGACGGACCTTGGGCAGGACCAGCCGGTCGTTGCGGAAATAGACGCGGCGCAGCGGGAATTCGCCGGCCGGCGTGGCGGCGTCGCCTTCGACCTTGTCCTCGCGGACGCCGCCCGCACCCACCGTGCAGCGCCAGCGCCGGCCCCCCAGGGTTGCCCAGCCCAGCGATGTCTCGGCCGAATCGGCCTGTACAATCAGGATATTCTCGTCGGTCATTGCCTCAAACTCCGGTGCGTCCCATAAAGGCACGCTTCTGAGGGAGAAAGCGATGGCTTATGTCGTGACGCCGCCGGCCACCGTCGGCGTGCCGGTCCATGGAACCGGCGATCTGTTCCCGGTCCGCCGCATCTTCTGCGTCGGCCGCAATTATGCCGCCCATGCCCGCGAGATGGGCCACGATCCCGACCGGGAGCCGCCGTTCTTCTTCACCAAGCCGGCCGACGCCATCGTCGTCTGCGCCGATCCGAAGAATCCGACCAAGGTCGCCTATCCGTCGGCCACCAAGAACCTGCACCATGAGATGGAGCTGGTGGTGGCCATGAAGTCGGGCGGCACCAACATCCCGGTCGAGAAAGCCCTCGACCATGTCTTCGGCTACGGCGTCGGCCTCGACATGACCCGCCGCGACCTGCAGAACCAAGCCAAGGACATGGGCCGGCCGTGGGACATGGGCAAGGGCTTCGACCAGTCCGCGCCGATCGGCGAGATCTATCCTGCCTCGAAAATCGGCCATCCGTCGAAGGGGACCATCCAGCTCGACGTCAACGGCAAGACCCGCCAGAAGTCGGACCTCAATGCGCTGATCTGGAGCGTGCCGGAGACGATCTCGTATCTGTCCGGTCTGGTGGCGCTGGCCGCCGGCGACCTGATCTACACCGGCACGCCCGACGGCGTGGCGGCGGTGGTGAAGGGAGACACGCTGGCGGGTTTCGTCGACGGTTGCGGCACGGTCACCTGCACGCTGGTCTGATCTTCCGAAAGAGCTCCCGAGGACGAGGGCAACCTCGTCCTCCGGGCGGCGCTGGATCCGACTCGATCGATCCGATTTGGAGGTATTGGGCGGGAGACGATCCGCTCCGGAAGCGATGGGCCGTGACGGCATCGCCCGCTTCGACATAGTGCGGCCTATGGACAAGCCGCTACCCCGCGACGACTGCGCTCGACCGCGAGTCCTGAATCGCCCACCCGCCGGCCCGCGGGAGACGGGTCATGCGTCTGAGCCTTGCGATCCGGGCGGCCGCCCTATCCATCGCGTTCGCTCTTTCGATCGGCCCGACGCTCGCGCAAACCGGCGGCGGCGTGCTCAAGATCCATCATCGAGACAACCCGCCAAGCGCCTCGATCCGCGAAGAGGCAACCAACTCGACGGTCATTCCCTTCGTGCCGCTGTCCAACAACCTGGTCGTCTTCGACCAGCATGTGGCACAGAACAGCGACCGGTCGATCATGCCCGATCTCGCCAAGTCGTGGCGCTGGAACGCCGAGATGACGGAACTCACCTTCGAGCTCCGCGAGGGCGTGACGTGGCATGATGTCCGGCTGTTCACGGCCAAGGACGTCGTCTGCACCTTCGACATGCTGGCCGGCAAGGCGGACTGCGGTCCTGAGCTTCATCGCCGGCCGCTTCGATATGACCTATCCTTGGGAAGTAACGCCGCAGGGCTTCGTCGATACCTTGACCGAGGCCACTGTCGCGATCGGCGGCACGATGCAGCCGGCCTCCGACGGTGTCTGGGGATTGCCGGCTGATCTTCTCGCCAGCGTGCCGGGCTTCGGCCCCGACATCGGCCAGAATCGCGCCGAGGCCCGCGTGCTCATGGAGAAGCAAGGCTACGGACCGGACAAGCGGCTGCCGCTCAAGGTCTCTACGCGCGGCATCGCCGTCTAGACGGATTCGGCGCTGCTCCTGCTTCGCCAGCCCAGTGAGATCTACATCGACGCCGAACTCGACATCGTCGAGACCTCGCTCTGGTTCGCCCGGCTGAGCCGCAAGGACTATGCCGTCGGCCTGAACGCCGCCGGCAACGGCGTCGACGATCCCGACCAGACCCTCTACGAAAACTTCGCCTGCAAGTCGGCGCGCAACTACGCGGGCTGCTGCAATCCCGAGGTCGAGAACTTGTTCGACGCACAGTCGAGCGAGATCGATGCGCAGAAGCGCCGCCAGCTCGTGCATGAGATCGACGTCAGGCTGTTGACCGACGGCGCCAGACCGCCGATCACCTGGAAGCGCGGCACGACCTGCCAGCAGCCGCACGTGAAGGGTTACGTGAACATGGTGAACAGCATCGACAACGGCTTCCGCTTCGAGGACGTCTGGCTCGACAGCCTCCTCTGGCCACGGGCATCCGCAAGCTGCGGAAAGCCGCCGGTGCGCCGGGCACACCGGACAAGGTCGTCAAAGTTGCTGCGCCCTGAAGGTGTCGCACTTGCGATAATCGCCGCTGTCGAGGCCGATGCGGAACCAGCGGGTGCGCTGGGCGCTGGTGCCGTGGGTGAAGCTATCGGGAACGACGCGGCCCTGCGTCTGGCGCTGCAGCTTGTCGTCGCCGATCGATGTCGCCGCGGCCATCGCCTGGTCGATGTCGCGATCGTCGATCATCCTGCCGCCGCGCTGGCGGTCGGCGCGATTGGCCCAGACGCCGGCGAAGCAATCGGCCTGAAGCTCGCTCCGCACTGACAGCGCGTTGCCGTCGCGCTTGCTCATGTTCTGGCGCATCTGCTGCACCTTGCCCGAGATGCCCAGCAGGTTCTGGACATGGTGTCCGATCTCGTGGGCAATGACGTAGGCTTGCGGGAACTGGCCGGGGGCGTGGAAGCGCGCCGCCAGCTCGTCGAAGAAGCCGAGGTCGAGGTAGACCTTCTGGTCGGCCGGGCAGTAGAACGGCCCCATCGCGGCCTGACCGACGCCGCAGTCGGTCCGCGTGGCGTCGCGGAACAGCACCAGCTTCGGCTCGCGATAGACCCGGCCCATGTCGCGGAAGATGTCGGCCCACACGGTTTCGGTGCTTTTCAGCACGCGCGACACGAACTGCGTTTCCGGATCGGCCGTGGGCCGCTGCGCCGGACGGCTGCCCGAGGTGGGGGGCACGTAGGTCGATGTGCTGCCGCCGCCCGTCATCCCACCCAGGATCTCGCCCGGGTCGGCGCCGAACAGCAGCGCAAGGACGATGAAGCCTACGACCCCCAGTCCGCCGGTGAAGAGGCCGCCGCCACCGCCGCCCATCGGGATCGGAATGCCCGGGCCGCCGAATCCGCCGCCAAATCCGCCACCGCCGTCGTCGCGACGGTCCTCGATGTTGCTGCTCTCCTCGCCATCCATCTGCATGGGAAGCCTCCGTCGGCGAGAATGGGCGAAGCGGCGTGCGTTCGTCCATCCTTGCCGTATATTGCGTGGCAATGAGTCTCTCCATTGCCACCTGGAACATCAACTCGGTCCGGCTGCGGATCGGCAACGTCGAACGATACCTGCGGCTGCGCAAACCGGATGTGCTTTGCCTGCAGGAAACCAAATGCCCGGACGAATTCTTTCCCCACGCCGCGTTCGAGGCGATGGGCTACACCCATCGCCTCGTCCAGGGCATGAAATCCTACAACGGCGTGGCGATCCTCTCGAAGGTGCCCTTCACCGCCACCGCCATCCACCATCGCTGCAGCAAGGAGGATTGCCGGCATGTCGAGGCAGCGCTCGACATCGGCGGCGACCCGATCCTGCTCGACAATCTCTACATTCCGGCGGGCGGCGACATTCCCGATCCTGCCGAGAACGTGAAGTTCGCGCACAAGCTCGATTTCTACCGCGAGATGGCCAAGTGGTACGCCGGGCACAAGCCCAGGCCGCTCGCCCGCAAGGGCTTGCGCCGCATCGCCGTCGGCGACCTCAACGTGGCGCCGCTGGAGCACGACGTGTGGAACCACAAGCAGTTGCTCAAGATCGTGTCGCACACGCCGGTGGAAGTCGATCTGTTCGGCCGGATGCAGGCGTCGCTCGACTGGATCGACGTGCCGCGCCGCTTCGTCCCGGCCGACAAGAAGCTCTATTCGTGGTGGAGCTACCGCAACAACGACTGGCGGGCCTCCAATCGTGGCCGCCGGCTCGACCATATTCTCGCCACGCCGGCACTGTCGGGCGCCATCTGCGGCTACCGCATCGACGCCGACCTGCGCGACTGGGAAAAGGCCTCCGACCACGTGCCGGTGATGGCGACGTTCGACGTCTGACGGGAGAGAGCAATGAGTATTCTCGGCATTGTCCTGATCGGCCTCGTGGTCGGTCTGATCGCGCGCTTCCTGACCCCCGGCCCGAATCCGCATGGCATCATCGTCACCATTGTCATCGGCATCGTGGGCGCGGTGATCGCGACCTACGGCGGTCAGGCGCTCGGCCTCTACCAGATCGGCCAGCCCGCCGGCTTCTTCGGCTCGGTGCTGGGCGCGGTGGTGCTGCTGGTGCTGTTGCGGCTGATCGGCCGCTAGCTCACCCGATAAAGAAAATACCGGTCCTTCGGCACGCCTGGCGGCTCGGGCAGCCGCTGCCAGCGCGACACCTCGAGCGGCTGGTTGGCGAGCACGTAGCTGCCCGGTCCCGCCAGCGCATCGAGCGTCGGGCCAAGCCATGCGCCCATCGCCATGTTGGCTTCGTGATCGCCGGTGCCGAGATCGGTGTGGATCAGCGCCGCGGTCGCACCCAGCGCACGGGCTGCGCGCGGCAGCGCTTCGCGTGCCTCGCCCAGGAACAGCCGGTCGCCGGGCGGCACGCAGTCGGGATGCGCCGCCACCTGGCGCTCGAAGACGTAGATGTCGCGACCGGGGAAGAGGTCGCGCAGATGATCGTAGGTGCGGCCATTGCCCAGCCCGACCTCGAGGATCGGACCGTCCAGCCGGTCGATGGCGGGCTTGAGGAAATTCAGGCAGTCGCGCTGCGCCTGCATGCGCGCGATGAAACTGTCGAGGCGGCTCATGCGCGCATGATCAGGCGGCCTTGGTAGCGGCGCGCAGTTTCTGGTTGGTGTCCTCGAGGCGGTGCGCCAGCTCGCGCATGATCTCCACCGCCATCTGCGGGAATTCCGCGACGAGGCGGTAGAACATGTCCTTGGTGATCTTGAGCGTGGAGAGCGGCTCGCGCGCCTTGATGGTCGCGGTGCGCGGCACGTCGCACAGGATGGCGATCTCGCCGAAGAAGCTGTTCTTCTTCATCTCCGCGACGGCGATCTGGCCGCCCGGCGTGTCGATCAGAACGTCGGCCGTGCCGCCCAGGATGACATACATCGTGTCGCCCTGATCGCCCTGATGGCAGACCTCCTGGCCGGCGCCGAAGTTGACCCGCTCGCTGGTGAAAGCCAGCAGTTTCAGCTTGGCCTGCTCGATCTTGGAGAAGATCGGCACCCGCTTGAGCAATTCGACTTCTTCGTTGAGGTTCATCGCGTCCTCCTCGGTCCTGTTACGCTGACGCCATGAGCTCGGCGTAGAGCCCGCCCTTTGCCGCCAGATCCGACGGTGATCCTTGCGCCACGACTCTCCCGCTCTGCATGACCACGATCTGCTCGAACGGTTCCGCCTGACCCGGCCGGTTGGCGATCCAGACGACGCCGTGGCCGTCCTTTGCCGCCGTTGCCAGGATGTTGTCTCGGATGCGGTCCTGCGTACGGCCGTCGAACATGGCGACCGCCTCGTTGACGATCAGCAGCTGCGGCCGCTTGATCAGCGCCCGGGCGATGCCGAGCTTCTGGCGCTGGGTCGCCGGCAGTCGCTTGCCGGCGACGCCGACATTGTACTCCAGTCCGACCTCGATTGCCGAATCGCGCAGCCCGAGTTCGTTCAGCACTTCCGCGGTCAACGTGCCGATCCGCTGCTCCCCCTGGGCCTGGCCGTAGACCAGGCGGCCGAACAGGATGTTGTCCTGCAGGGTGGCGGCGCTGTTGTAGCGCTGGAAATCGTAGAACTCGACGGCGCCCCGCAACTCGGCGGGCAGGCCCGATGCAAAGGCGTGGCGGGCGACGAGCAGCCGTTCCTCGACCGCGCCGTCGACCAGGCCGAGGCGATGGCGAGCCTCGATATAGCGGAAGGGCAGCGTCATCAGGCGCGGCCGGTCGGCCTCGGGTACGGCTTCGATGCCCTTGCCGCCCAGCCGCTGCAGCAGCAGGCGCACGTAGGGAAGTTCGTCGGCCGAGATGAAGCTGTACTGCTCGAACAGCGGGTTGTCGGGCGACAGGCCGGAAAACAGCTCGACCATGGTCTCGGCGATGCTGAGGCCCATGCGCTGCAGGTCGAGGTTGAGGCCGGTCGCCTGCAGCACCGACTGTACGTAGGGATCGGCGGCGATGTTGTCGCCGTCGAACTGCTTGCCGAGCGGCGTGCCGAACAGCAGGTTCTCGGCCACCGACAGGTTCTTGTTGTAGAGGTCGGCGTTGAACGGCTCGACGAGGCCGGCATAGGCCTCGTTCTGCAGCCGGCCGTGCAGGGTGTGGCGCGCCTTCAGGATCTTCTCGGCGAGATCGGGCCGGAGTGCGGCGTCGATGCTGCCGCGCAAGCCCAGCGAATAGATGTCCTCGTCGATCTCGACCTGCCGCAGGGTGTCGACCATGCGCGGCAGCAGGTCGGCCGGTCCGGTGGCGCCGGCCAGTTCGTAGTCGATCCAGTCGGCGTTGGGATCGAAGGGCGGATTGCCGGCCCGCTCCGACTCTTTCCAGAACGTCTCGCGCACGACGCGCGTGGCATCGTCGTAGGTAGCGGGGGCAACCGGCCGGAACTTCAGTCCAAACAGCAGATTGTCACGGACCGAGAGGGGAAACAGATAGGTGTCCTGGCCGATATAGGCGGTGCGGGCGCCCAGCACGTACTCGGGGATCTGAAAGAAGTCCTTGCCATCGAGCCGGACCGAGCCGCTGGTCGGTACGACGAGGCGGGCCAGCACCTGGCCCAGCACGTCCTTTCCCGAGCCCGACCCGCCGATCACGGCCAGCTTGGCGGAGGTCGGCACAGAAAGCGTCACGCCGTCGAGGAGCTTCACCCGGCCGTCCTCGGAGAAGGTGACGCCGGCCAGCGCAAGCTCCTCGCCGAGCGGCGGCGGCGGGCCGTCGGGGATCGCCTGCAGCTCCGGCGGCATCATGCCCTCGGGCTGGAACTGGTCGATCACCTGTTCGTACTTGATCTGCACGTCCTGGCGCTGCTGGTCCCAGTCGATCAATTCCTTGATCGGCGACGGCAGGTCCTTGTAGGCGAGCAGCACGCCGACCACGGCACCGACGTCCATCTGGCCGGTGATGGCGAAATAGCCGCCGATCAGATAGATCGCGAACGGCGTCGCCTGGGACAGGAAGTTGTTCCAGAACTTGGCGACGAACTTCTTCTGGTAGAGGTCGAAGCGGATCTTGAAGATGGCGCCCAGGCGCTCGGAGATATCGGCGCGCTCGTAGTTGGCGGCGCCGTGGATGTGTATCTCGTGGACGCCGTCGGCGGTCTCGGCGATGCGGCCGGCGAGCAGCCTGGCCGAGAGCTGGCGCTGCCGGCCAAGCGCCAGCACCGGCTTGCGCAGTCGCGGGACGATCGCCATCTGCACCGCCAGCAGGACGATGACGACGATGCCGAGGAGCCAGTTCTGCAGCATGATGAAGACGATGGCGGTGAGCGCCTGGCCGCCCAGGAACATCGGCGCCACGAAGGCATCGCCGATGAAGCCGCCCAGCGGCTCGACCTCGTCCTTGACCATGGTCGCGAGTTCGGCCTGCTTGACCTTGCGGAAATGGGCGGGCGGGAACCGCAGGATGCGGTCGTAGAGTTCGTAGCGCAGGCGGCGCAGCATGCGCTCGCCCATGCGACCCTTCTGGGTGTTGATCGTCTTCTTGAACTGGCCGTTCACGATCACGGCGCCCAGGAAGACGAAGCTCATGGCGACGAGGTACTGGAGCTGGTCGACCTGAAAGCCGTCAAAGAAGCGGATCACCTTGCCGGGCAGGATCGCCGACAGGTCGAGTTCCCAGACCAGGAACGGGATGGTCTTGCTGTCCTTGAAGGCGTTGCCTTGGATGCCGTTGTTGATGACCGACTTCGGCACGGTCAGCGACAGGAAGTAGAAGAGCTGGGCGAGTACGACCAGCGTCAGGATCACGAGCTGCTCGGGCCTGCTGTGCCGCCAGATGTAGGTGAACAGATTGCGTTGCATCAAATCCCGTATGGCGACGGCCCGGCTCTGATCTCAAATCCGGTATATTCGATCAGCCCCTTGATTACATTCGATTTTTTTGCTGTCTGACGGGCCGGATTTCACGCCGAAGCCCGGCTGTGGCATAGTCCGCCAACATTCACCAGCCGGGGCAGGAGGCGCTTTGGCGAGGGGGAGACGCGTCGCATGCCTGCCAGCAGCCGGTCCAAGCGTGTGCTGCTCTACAGCCACGATTCCTTCGGTCTCGGCCATGTGAGCCGTTGCCGCACGATTGCCAATGCCCTCGTCGAGGCCGACCAGTCGGTGTCGGTCCTGATCCTGTCGGGCTCGCCGGTCATCGGTTCCTACGAGTTCCGCTCCGGCATCGACTTCGTGCGCGTTCCCGGCGTGGTCAAGCAGATCGACACGGGCGAATACGACTCCGCCAACCTTCGGGTCGGCGTGGAGCATACGCTGGAGATGCGGACCCGCATCATCCGCGACACCGCCGACATCTACCGGCCCGACCTCTTCATCGTCGACAAGGAACCGCTCGGGCTGCGCGGCGAGGTCGGTCCGGCGCTGCACCTGCTCAAGGAACGCGGCACGCCGCTGGTGCTCGGCCTGCGCGACGTCATGGACGATCCGGCGGCGCTGGCGCAGGAATGGGAGCGCAAGAAAATCGTGCCGGCGCTGCGTGATCTCTACGACGAGATCTGGATCTACGGCCTGCCGCAGATCAACAAGCCGATGGCTGGCATCGACCTGCCGGCCTCGGTGCGGCACAAGTCGGTCTACACCGGCTACCTGCGCCGCGACCTGCCGCTTCACGCCGACATCCCGCACGAGGTCGAGGAGATCGACGGCCCGTTCATCCTGGTCACCGCCGGCGGTGGCGGCGACGGCGTCGACCTTGTCGACTGGGTGCTTGCGGCCTACGAAACCGATCCGCACATCCCCTACGGCGCGGTGATCGTGTTCGGCCCGTTCATGTCGGCCACGGCGCGCGAGGCCTTCAGGGATCGCGCCGCAAAGTTCGCCAAGATTCGCACGCTCACCTTCACCAACAACCTGGGTGCGCTGATGCAGCGTGCGGCGGGCGTGGTCGCCATGGGCGGCTACAATACGTTCTGCGAGATCCTGTCGTTCGACAAGAAGGCGATCATCGTACCGCGCACCAAACCGCGGCTGGAGCAGTTCATCCGTGCCCGCGCCGCGCGCAACATCGGCCTGATCGAGATGCTCGACGCCGACAAGGGCCGCGACCCGCACGCCATGGCGACGGCGTTGCGCCAGCTGCCGCAGCAGGGCCTGCCCAGCGACGTCGTGGTGCCCGGCCTGCTCGACGGTCTCGGCAATGTCTGGCGCCTCGTCGCCAAGCAGCTCATGAACCCGCACCGCGGCCCGGCGCGGCTCGAGGCCGACGGCATCGTCGATCCGGCGCCCGACGCCGACTCGTCCACCGTTCCGCCGGCGCGCGCCAGGACCTGATCGCCAAGGATTCATGCGGCCATTCATGCCGGGTTCAACGGGTGCGCGCGTAGCGGTCGTGCTGAAAGGCTGGCCACGCCTTTCCGAGACGTTCATCGCCCAGGAAATCGCCGGTCTCGAGGCCCGCGGCGTGGCGCTCGAGATCTGGTCGCTGCGCCGGCCGACCGACAAGGCGCACCATCCCGTTCATGATCGCGTGACGGCGCGCACCGTCTATCTCCCGGAATACCTCAAGGACGATCCGCGCCGCGTATTCGACGGTTGGCGGAAAGCTCGCCGCCTGCCGGGCTATGCGCTCGCGCGACAAAAATTCCTCGCCGATCTCAGGCGCGACCCGACCGCCAACCGGGTCCGGCGCTGGGGCCAGGCGCTGGTGCTGGCGGCCGAGCTACCGGTCTCGATCGACCGGCTTTACGCGCATTTCCTGCATACGCCGGCCTCGGTCACGCGCTATGCCGCGACCCTGCGCGGCCTGCCGTGGAGCGTTTCGGCGCATGCCAAGGACATCTGGACCAGCGAACCGTGGGAGATCGCCGGCAAGCTCGACGACTGCGCCTGGCTGGTCACCTGTACGGCGATCGGCCTGCGGCGCCTGAAGGAACTGGCGCCCCATCCGGAACGCCTGCGCCTCGTCTATCACGGTCTCGACTTCGCCCACCTGCCGCCGCCGCCGCCGCCGCGACCACGGCGTGACGGGCGCGATGCCGCCGATCCGGTGGTCATCCTGTCGGTCGGGCGCAAGGTCGAGAAGAAGGGCTATGGCGATCTTCTGCAGGCGCTGGCCGGACTGCCGCGCGATCTGCATTGGCGCTTCGAGCACGTCGGCGCGGGTGGCCTCTCCGAGGCGCTGAAGGCCGAGGCGGCGTCGCTCGGCATCGCCGGGCGCTGCACCTGGCACGGCGCGCAGCCGCAGAAGGCGGTGTTTGCGGCCCTGGCGCGCGCCGATCTGTTCGTGCTGGCGAGCAAGGTGGCCGCCGACGGCGACCAGGACGGCCTGCCGAACGTGCTGATGGAGGCCGCGCACCAGGGCTTGCCTCTCGTGTCGACGCATGCCGCGGCCATCGGCGAATTCATCGCGGACGGCGAGAACGGGCTCCTGGTGTCGCCCGGCGCGCCCGATGAACTCACCGTCGCGTTGGCGCGTCTCGTCGGCGATCCCGAGCTTCGCTTCCGGCTGGCCGCGCGGGCTGCCGAAACCGTGCGCACGTGCTTCTCCTTCGACTCGGGCGTCGACTGGCTGGCCGATGCTCTGGGCCAGGCGCCGGCTGCAGCGCGCCCGCCCGAGGCGTTGCCTTCCGAGGCGCGGGCCGCGGAGTGAACGCCATGCGCGTGCTGCTGCACACGCCGCTCAAGCCGCCGGACAGCCCCACGCCCTCGGGCGATCGCGAGATGGCGCGCGGCCTGATGCGCCTGCTGCACCGCCTCGGCCATACCGTCGTCATGCCGTCGCCGAGCCGCGTTACCGCAGGTGTGCCGGCGCCCGATGCCCACCTTGCCCTCGAACGTGCGGCCCGTCGCCGCGCCGCGCGGCTGATCGAACGCTGGCGGGCGCTGCCGGCCGGCCATCCCGAGCGCTTCGACCTGTGGCTCACCTATCACTGCTACTACCGCAAGCCGGACTGGCTGGGGCCGATCGTGACAAGCGCGCTGGGCATTCCCTATGTGATCGCCGAGGCCTCGCATGCTCCGCGCCGCGCCCAGGGCCCAACACGGCTCGGCCATCGCGCGGTCGAACGCGCACTGGGGGTCGCGGATCTGGTGCTGACGGTCAATCCCCGCGATGTCGCCGGCGTGCGCGCCCGGCTGCGGCCCGGCGGCCGCCAGGTCCGGCTGCCGCCCTTCATCGATACAGCGCCGTTCCGCGGCCTCGCGCCGCGGGCTGCCAACGACCCCCCCATGCTGCTCAGCGTCGGCATGATGCGCACCCGAGACAAGCTTGAGTCCTATCGTGTGCTGGCCAAGGCCTTCGGGCTCCTGAAGGACCGCAAGTGGCAGGCGCTGCTCGTCGGCGACGGCCCGGCGCGGGCCGAAATCGAGGAGCTGATGGCGCCGTTCGGCGGGCGCGTGCGCTTTGCCGGCGCCGTGCCGCATACCGACTTGCCGGCGCTTTATGCCGCCGCCGACCTTTACCTTTGGCCCGCGATCAACGAAGCCTACGGCATGGCCTTTCTCGAAGCCCAGGCGGCCGGCCTGCCCGTGGTCGCCGGCCGCACCGGCGGTGTGCCCGCGGTCGTGGCCGACGGCGTAACGGGCCTGCTGACGCCGGTTGGCGATGCTGCGGCCTTTGCCGCCGCCGTGGCGCGGCTGCTCGACTCGCCGGCCGAACGCGTGCGCCTGGGCGTCGCCGCCGCGGCCCGCGTCGCCGCGCACCACGACGAGCGCGCAGCGGCTTCGGCGCTGGCGGCAGCGCTGAGGACGCTGCGATGAGCGCTGTTCCCTTCGCCCTCCTGCGCCACGCGCCGACCGAGTGGAACGCGTCGGGCCGCCTGCAGGGCCTCACCGATACCCGCCTCAGTCGCGAGGGCGAGACAACCGCGCGCGGTTGGCGCCTGCCGCCGCCAGCCGACGGTTGGAAGCGGGTTTCGAGCCCGCTGCAACGGGCCCGGCGCACGGCCGAACTTCTTCGACCGTCGGCGCCGGTCGGAGTCGATTCGGCTTTGCGCGAAATGAGCTTCGGCGTCTGGGAGGGCCGCACCCTGGCCGGGCTGCGCGCCACGGGCGGCGCGGCCTTCGCGGCGGCGGAAGCGGCCGGGCTCGACTTCCAGCCGCCGGGTGGCGAGTCGCCGCGCGCCGCGATAGCCCGTATCGGCCGCTGGACGGCAGAACTGGCGCGCGCCGGCGAGCCGGTGGTTGCGGTATCGCACAAGGCCGCGATCCGCGCTCTGTTGGCGCTGGCCACGGGCTGGAACATGCTGGGCCGCCCGCCGCACAGGCTCGATTGGCGCTCGGTTCATTTTTTCGTCGCGCACGACGACGGCCGCGTCACGGTCGAACGTCTGAACGTGCCGTTGGAAGATCCGCCGGAAAGTGCTTCATGAAAAAGCGCGTCTTCTTCTATGTGCAGCACCTGCTGGGTATCGGCCACCTGCGCCGTGCGGCCGCGCTCGCGCGCGCGATGGCGGCGGGTGGCTTCGACGTGCTGCTGGTCTCGGGAGGCGCGCCGACCGAGGGGCTGGCGTTGGGCGGCGCGCGCTTTCACCAGCTACCGCCGCTGCGCGCCGCCGATGCGCGATTGAAGGATCTGGCCCGCCTCGACGGCACGCCGCTCGACGATGCTTTCCGTGCCGAGCGTAGGCGCCGACTGCTCGACCTGTTCGAGGCCGAGCAGCCCGATATGCTGATGACCGAACAGTTTCCATTCGGCCGCACCCAGCTCCGCTTCGAGCTTCTGCCACTCCTCGAGGCGGCGCAGAACCTGCCGTCGCCGCCGTGGATCGTCTCTTCGGTGCGCGACGTCTTGCGACGCTCGGCGTCGCCTGCCCGTGTCGACGAGATGGTGGCAACCTTCGAGGCATTCGATGCGCTGCTGATCCATGGTGATCCGGCCCTCGTACGTTTGGAGGAAAGTTTTCCGGCTTGGGACGACGTGAAGGCGCGCGCGCTCTACACAGGCTATGTGGCCGACTCCGACGCTGCTCCTGTGCCCCGGGGTGACGTCGGCAAGGGGGAGGTCATCGTGTCGGCAGGTGGCGGTGCGGTCGGTGCTCCCCTGTTGCGCGCCGCCCTGGAAGCCCGGTCGATGACGCCGCTGGCCGACCGGCGCTGGCGGCTGCTGCTCGGGCCGAACCTTCCTGCGGCCGACCAGGCGGCACTTGCGACAGCCGTCACGGAGGGCATCATCGTCGAGCCTGCGCGCGACGACTTTCCCACCTTGCTGCACAATGCGGCACTGTCGATTTCACAGGCCGGCTACAATACCGTGATCGAAACGCTCTGCCATGCCGATCGCGCAGTATTGGTGCCCTTCGGTACGGCACGCGAGACCGAGCAGGCAGATCGTGCCCGCATCCTGGTCGAGCGCGGCATGGTTGCCGGCGTGCCACCCGGCAGCCTGTCGCCCGCGATGCTGGCCGCAGCCGTTGGGGCGGCGTGGGCCGGTCCGTCGATCCGCAGCTTCCCACCCGTCGACGTGCGCGGTGGGCCGGCCACTGTCGCGGCACTGCAGCAGATGCTGGCGTCATGAGCGGCTGGCAGGCGCTCGACCGGGAACTCGCCGAGTGGGGTGCCGCCGGCCGCATCGCAGAGCTGTGGTGGCGCGACGACGATGCCGTCGATGCCAGTCCGCATCTCGATCGACTGCTCGCGATCCATCGCGAGACCGGCGTGCCGCTCGCCCTGGCGGTGGTGCCGGCTCACGCGACGCCGGCATTGGCGGAGCGCCTTGCCGCCGAACCGGCCGTCGACGTCCTCCAGCACGGCTATGCCCACGTCAATCACGCGACGCCGGGCGAAGGAAAAAAGGTCGAGCTCGGTCCCCACCGCCCGGCCATGATCGTGCTGGGAGAACTCGGCACGGGCTGGCTGGCGCTGGAACGGTTGTTTGGCAATCGTCCGCTCAGTGTCATGGTGCCGCCTTGGAACCGTATCGCCCCGGCCCTGGTGCCGACCCTGCCGGAGATCGGCTTCACTGGGCTTTCGACCTTCGGCGCGCGTCCCCGCGCCCAGCCGGTGCGTGGCTTGCGCCAGATCAACACCCACGTCGACCTGATCGACTGGAAAGGGGCGGGCGGCTTTGCCGGCGAGGAGGCCGTCATTTCATCTCTTGTGCGAGCCCTCGTCCGGTCGCGGACCGACAGCGGCGAGCCGGTGGGCCTTCTCAGCCACCATCTTGCGATGGACGGCAAGGCGTGGGATTTCCTAAGGTCGTTCTGGGAAAGAACAAGAACCATGTCAGGCGTGCGTGTGCACTCGGCGCACGAAGTGTTCGCGGCCAAAAATTCCAAGGGAGGGGAGGCGCGCGTTTGAGTTCTGCCGTCCTGCGCTATCCGCGTCAGACGCTGTGGGCCGACTATGTGCGCGCCGCGGCGGGCGTCCTGCTGTGCGGCGCGCCCCTGCTGCTGCTCGAGGTCAATCGCTGGCTGGCCTATTTGCTGGCGGCCGGGTTCCTGCTGTTCGCCCTGTTCCTGGTGCGCACCGCGCTCCGCCACCAGACGCGCTACGTCCTGGGGCCGGACACGCTCTGCGCCGATGGGCCAGCCGGCACGCTGGTGGAATGGGCGCGCCTCGACCGCCTGAAGCTCAGTTATTTCTCGACCAAGCGCGACCGGTCCGACGGCTGGATGCAGCTCAGCATCGGCTCGGCCGGCGGACGGATGGCGAAGGTCGATTCTTCGCTCGACGGTTTTCACGATATCGTCGAACGTGCGGCGCGCGCGGCTGAGGCGGGCGGCGTCGAGCTCGACGAGGCGACGCGCGCCAATCTGCGGGCGATGGGAATCTCGGTGGCAGGTCAGGAAGAATTGGCATGAAGGATCTGCTGCGTGTCGAGAATCTGACGGTCGACTTTGGCGTTCACGAAGGAATCCTGCGGGCTGTCGACAGCGTGTCGTTCTCTATCCCACCGGGCGGTACGCTGGCGCTGGTGGGTGAGTCGGGTTCCGGCAAGTCGGTGTGCAGCCAGGCCATCATGGGGTTGCTGCCGCGCACCGCCACCGTCTCGTCCGGCTCAATCCTGTTCAAGGACCCACGCACCGGCGGCAGCCCGGTCGATATCGCCAAGCTTGACCGCACCGGCCCCGAGATCCGGCGCATCCGCGGCGGGCAGATCTCCATCATCTTCCAGGAGCCGATGACCTCGCTATCGGCGCTGCATACCGTGGGCGACCAGATTGGCGAGGCCGTCGAATTGCATGGCGGCGGCCGGTTCAGCGAGCTCCATTCGCTGGGCGACCAGATCGGCGAGGCGGCACGCAGCAACGGCCGCAAGCTCGGCCGCGCCGAGATCGACGAGCTGACACGCGACATGCTGCGCATGGTCGGCTTCCCCGATCCCAAACGGGCCCTGCGCACCTATCCGTTCGAGCTTTCCGGCGGCTTGCGCCAACGCGCCATGATCGCCATGGCGCTGGTCTGCCGGCCAGCGCTGCTGATCGCCGACGAGCCGACCACCGCGCTCGACGTCACCATCCAGGCCCAGATCCTGCGCCTCATGAAGGACCTGCAGAAGGAACTGGGCATGGCGCTGCTGATGATCACCCACGATCTCGGGGTGGTCGCCAATGTCGCCGACGATGTGGTCGTGATGTACCGCGGCAAGGTAGTCGAATCGGGCGACCTGCACGACATCTTCCGCGACCCGCAGCATCCCTATCTCAAGGCGCTGCTGCACGCTGTGCCGCGCTTCGACATGAAGCCCGGAGAGCGGCTGGTCCCGATCCGCGAGATCACCGCGGCCACCGGCCATCTCCTCAAGGAGAAGGTGGCGTCGGCGCCGACGTCGACCTTCAATCCCGACGCGCCGGTCCTGAAGGTGCGTCATCTCAGCAAGACCTTCCGCATCCGCAAGGCCGATACGCTGCTCGAGTCGCTGCTTGGCGGCGGCGTCACCCGGACCATTCGTGCGGTCAACGATGTCAGCTTCGACGTCCAGCGCGGCGAGTGTCTCGGCCTGGTGGGCGAGTCGGGCTGCGGCAAGACCACGCTCAGCAAGATGCTGATGCGAGGCATCTCGGCCGATCCCAATGAAGGGGCCGGCAGGGTCGTCTACGACGACTGGGGCCGCAAGGTCGACGTCATGATGCTCGAGGGCGAGGACCTGAACCGCTTCCGCACCAAGCTGCAGTTCATCTTCCAGGATCCGTTCGGCTCGCTCAATCCTCGCATGACCGTCTACGACATCCTGGTCGAGCCGCTGGTCATCCACGACATCGGTGACGACGCCTATCGCCGCGAGATGGTGAGCGAGCTGATGGAGATGGTCGGCCTCGACCGCCGCCATCTCAGCCGCTACCCGCACTCCTTTTCCGGCGGCCAGCGCCAGCGCATCGGCATTGCGCGTGCGCTCGCGCTCCGGCCGGACATGGTGATCTGCGACGAGCCGGTCTCGGCGCTCGACGTGTCGATCCAGGCGCAGATCCTGAATCTGCTCAAGGACCTGCAGAAGCAGCTCGGCCTCACATACCTCTTCATCAGCCACAACCTCGCGGTGGTCGACTACATCGCGGACCGCATCGCCGTGATGTGTGCCGGCCGCCTGGTCGAGCTGGCGCCGGCGGGCGAGCTGTTCCGCCGGCCGCTTCATCCCTACACAAGGGCGCTGCTGTCGGCGGTGCCGATGCCCGACCCTCGTCACCGGCTCGATCTCGGGGCGCTGATGGAGGGCAAGGCCTCGGATCCGGCGCAATGGCCCGAACCGTTTAGGGATGCCGGCGAGCAGCCGCTCTTCTGGACCGAGGCCGAACCCGGGCACTACGTCCGCATCGCGCGGCCAGAGGGACGGGAGGGGGCCTGAGCATGCTTAGTTTCATCGTGCGCCGCGTGCTGCTGATGGTTCCGACCCTGTTCGTCATCAGCGCCCTCGTCTATTTCATCATCGACCTGCCGCCCGGCGATTGCGTGACCTCGCAGATCGACGAGCTGCTGGCGCGCGGCGACCCCGACGCGCTGACGCGCGCCGACGAACTGCGCGCGCTCTACGGCCTCGATCAGCCGCTGTGGCGGCGCTACTTCGAATGGGTCGGCGGCATCTTCCGCTGGGACTTCGGATTGAGCTGCCAGGATACCGTGCCGGTGTCCGAGCTGATCGGCGAGCGCATGGCGCTCACCCTGATCATGGAATCCTCGACCATCGCCTTCATCTGGACCGTGTCGTTCGTGATCGGCGTCTACGCCGCGACCCATCAGTATAGGATGGGCGACTACGTCGCCTCGTTCATCGGCTTCGTCGGCCTGTCGGTGCCGAACTTCCTGCTGGCGCTGGTGCTGCTCTATGTCGGCAAGGTCTACTTCGGCCTGTCGATCGGCGGCCTGATGGATCCCGAGTATATCGACAAGCCGTTCAGTTGGGGCAAGCTCGTCTCGGTGGCCGAGCACCTCATCATCCCGGTGATCGTCATCGGCATGTCGGGTACCGCCGGCATGATCCGCCGGCTGCGCGCCAACCTGCTCGACGAGTTGCAGAAGCAGTATGTCGTCACCGGCCGTGCCAAGGGGCTGCCGCCGATGCGCCTGCTGATCAAGTATCCGCTGCGCCACGCCATCAATCCGTTCGTCGCCGATATTGGCGGCCTGCTGCCCGACGTCATTTCGGGGTCGGTCATCGTTTCGGTGGTGTTGTCGCTGCCCACCACCGGGCCGATGCTGCTGGGTGCGCTCAAGACCCAGGACGTCAATCTCGCCGCCACCTTCCTGCTGTTCGTGGCGGTGCTGACGGTGATCGGCATGCTGATTTCCGATCTGGCGCTCGCCGCGCTGGATCCACGCATCCGCTTCGGCGCCACGTCGGAGAAGTGAGGCGGACATGACCGACCAGACCTCGACCCCGCCGAGCCGCACGCCGCACTTCGTCAGCACCGAGAAGTGGGATCCCTACGTCGCCGAGCGGCTCACCGCCGACCAGGAAAAGTACTACATGGCCGGCCAGTGGAAGCTGATGTGGTGGCGGTTTCGCCGCCACAAACCGGCCGTCGTCTCGATGATCTTCCTGGCGCTGATGTATTTCTCCACCGCCATCAGCGAATGGATCGCGCCCTACGACCTGCACAGCCGGCACTCGGCCTACATCTTCGCACCGCCGCAGTCGGTGCACCTGTTCCACGAGGGCAAGTTCCTCGGGCCTTTCGTCTACGGTCTGAAGACCGAGCGTGATCCCGACACCCTGCAGCGCGTCTACACGCCCGACCTCGCCAAGCCGATGCCGCTCCGCTTCTTCTGCAGCGGGGCTCCCTATGAATTCTGGGACCTGATCGACGGCACGTTCCATTTCGTCTGCCCGCCCGAGGGCGGACAGTTCTTCTGGCTGGGCACCGACCGGCTGGGGCGCGACCTGTTCAGCCGCATCGTCTATGCCGCCCGCATCTCGCTCACCATCGGCCTCATCGGCATCACGCTGTCGTTTGCGCTGGCGCTGATCCTGGGCGGCCTGGCGGGCTACTACGGCGGCTGGGTCGACAGCGTCGTCCAGCGCATCACCGAGATCATCAAGAGCTTCCCGCATCTGCCGCTGTGGCTGGCACTGTCGGCGGCGCTGCCGGTCACCTGGTCGCCGCTGCTGATCTACTTCGGCATCACCATCATCCTGGCGTTGCTCGACTGGCCGGGCCTGGGGCGTGCCGTGCGCTCCAAGCTCCTGTCGTTGCGCGAGGAGGATTACGCTGCCGCCGCCCAGATGATGGGAGCCAAGCCCGCCCGCATCATCGGTCGTCACCTGCTGCCCGGCTTCATGAGCCACCTCATCGCTTCGGCCACGCTCTCCATCCCCTCGATGATCCTGGCCGAGACGGCGCTGTCGTTCCTGGGCCTCGGGCTGCGGCCGCCCATCACTTCCTGGGGCGTGCTGCTGAACGAGGCGACCGACATCAACGTCGTGGCCGTGCATTGGTGGCTGATGCTGCCCGTCGTGCCGGTGGTCCTCGTCATCCTCGCCTACCAGTTCATGGGCGACGGCATGCGCGACGCTGCCGATCCCTACGCTTAGGCGCTCCGCGCCCAAGGATCGGCGCGATTCCCGGCGATGCCCTTCGGCTCTTTCGGGGGCGGACTTGATTGGTCCGTGACGACAAGTGTCCAAGACCCTGATTCTATGGAAGAATCAGGCATTCTCCCCAGAAATTGAGTGTGATTAAAAAATCACACTTTGGCCCCATTTGGGTCTAGCGACGGCCATGGGAGGTTTCCATCTTTGGGTTGTATCTCCCCCGAACGTGGTTCCCCCCAAAGGCCACGTTCTAGCCTCCTCGGAGGCGCTTCGGCCGTCCTCTCATTCTCCCCCGAGAGGACGGCCTTTTTCTTTTCGGGGCCCCTCGGGCGCCCATGCTACGACGGCGCCACATGGCGACCTCCCTTCTCGATGTCTCCGACCTCGCCTGCCGCCGTGGCGGCCGGAAGGTGTTCGAGCGCCTGTCCTTCGGGCTGGCGGCCGGCGAACTGCTGGCGCTGGTCGGCCGCAACGGCAGCGGCAAGACCACCCTGCTGCGTGCGCTCGCCCTGCTGGTTCGTCCCGACGCCGGGGCGATCCGCTGGCAAGGGGCAGAGGTGAGGGACGAGCCCGAGGCCTGGCGTGGCCGGCTGGCCTGGCTGGGGCATCTGGAAGGCCTCAAGGGCGATCTGTCGGTGGCCGAGAACCTGCGGATGGCCGAACGGCTGCGCGGCGACCCCTCGCCCGACGTCGGCCGCGTCGACGCAGCCCTTGCCGCCTTCGATCTCCAGACCCTGGCCGACCGTCCTGTGCGAACCCTGTCGGCCGGCCAGCGCCGCCGTTCCGCGCTCGCCCGGGTCATGCTGGCCGACGTCCCGCTCTGGCTGCTCGACGAGCCGTTGAACGCGCTCGATGCGCCGGCGCAGGCGGCTTTTCGCGCTGCCCTCGGCAAGCATCTCGCCGCCGGCGGCCTTGCCATCGCCGCCACCCACGCTGATCTCGGCGTGCCCTGTCGCACGCTCGACCTGGGAATTGCCGCGCCGCAGAGGGCGCCGGCGTGAGCGGCTTTGCGGCCCTCGTTGCGCGCGATCTGCGTCTGGTGTGGCGCCGGCCCGGTGACGTGGCCGTGGTCCTGGCCTTCTTCATTGTCGCCACCACGCTCTTTCCGCTGGGCATCGGGCCGGAGGCCAACGTGCTCGCCCGCATCGCCGCCGGTGTCCTGTGGTGCGCGGCACTGTTCGCCGCCCTCCTGTCGCTCGATCGCCTGTTCGCCGCCGATTTCGAGGACGGCACGCTCGACCTGCTGTTGCTGGCGCCGTGGCCGCTCGAGCTGGCGGCGTTGGCCAAGTGCGGCGCTCACTGGATTGTGACCGGCCTGCCGCTGGCCGCCCTCGCGCCCGTGCTGGGCGTGGCCTTCGGGCTCGAACCCGAGGTCCTGCTGGCGCTTGCCGCGACGCTGCTGGTCGGCACGCCCACCCTGTCGCTGATCGGCGGGCTGGCCGCCGCGCTGACCTTGGGGGCACGCAAATCGGGCGCCCTGCTGGCCCTGCTGGCCCTGCCGCTTTGCGTGCCGACGCTGATCTTTGGCGCCGGCGCGGTCGAAGCGCTGGCGACGGGCGGGGATTTCGGCGCCCATCTCGCGGTCCTGGCGGCGCTCGCCCTGGTGGCCCTGGCGACCACGCCCTGGGCGATTGCCGCTGCCTTGCGCCAAGCTGGCGAATAGACTCGTGCCGGCGATTGGATAGAAGAGCGACATGGCCGATCTCCACTTTCTCGCCAATCCGGCGCGCTTCCGGCGGTTCAGCCAGCGCGTGCTGCCCAGCCTGTCGTTCGCGACCGTGCTGATGCTAGCGTTCGGCCTTTATCTGGCGCTGATCCAGTCGCCGCCCGACTATCAGCAGGGCGACACGGTGCGGATCATGTTCGTGCACGTCCCCTCGGCCTGGATCGCCATGGCCGGCTACGGCCTGCTGGCGGCGCTGGGCGCGTCGCTGCTGGTCTGGCGCCACCCGCTGGCGGCGCTGATGGCGCGGGCGGCGGCGCCGGTCGGCGCGGGCTTCTGCGCCGTGTGCCTCCTCACCGGCTCGCTGTGGGGCCGGCCGATGTGGGGCGCCTACTGGGTGTGGGACGCGCGCCTCACGTCGATGCTGCTGCTGTTCTTCCTCTATCTCGGCCACATCGCCTTGAGTCGCGCCTACGACGAGCCCGAGCGCGGCGATCGCGCCGCCGCCATCCTGGCGCTGATCGGCGTCATCAACCTGCCGATCATCAAGTTCTCGGTCGATTGGTGGAACACCTTGCATCAACCCGCCTCGGTCGCGCGCCTCGGCGGACCCAGCATCCATCCCTCCATCCTGGTGCCGCTCATGTGGATGGCGGTCACTTTGTTCCTTCTGTTCGTGCTGCTGGTGCTTTTGCGCACCGACACCGAGATCGACCGCCGTCGCCTCGAAAACGCGGAACAGCAGGCATGAGCACTCACGCGGTCTACGTGATGTCGGCCTATCTCGTGGCGCTGGTGATCCTGGGCGGCCTGCTGATCTCCTCGCTCGCCGCCCGCCAGCGCGTGCGTCGCGAGCTTGCCGCGCGCGGGCTCGAGAGGCCCCGCGAGCAGCGGGCAAGGACAAGTCGATGACGCCCAAGCGCAAGCGCCTGTGGCTGGTCGTGGGCTCGCTCGCCGTGCTGGGCTTTGCTGCCACGCTGGTGCTGACGGCGCTCAACGACAACATCGTCTTCTTCTATTCGCCGACCCAGATCGCGGAGAAGAAGATCCCGCCGGAGCGGCGTTTCCGCATGGGCGGCCTGGTCGAGGCCGGCAGCGTGAAGAAGTCCGCCGACGGCCAGGAGACGCGCTTCCGCGTCACCGACACGCACAAGACCGTCGACGTCGTCTATCGCGGCCTGCTGCCCGACCTCTTCCGCGAGGGCCAGGGCGTGGTGGCCGAGGGCTCGCTGGGCGCCGACGGCGTGTTCGTGGCGCGCGAGGTGCTGGCCAAGCACGACGAGAACTACATGCCGCCCGAGGTCGCCAAGGCGATCAAGGATGCCGGGCAGTGGAAGGACGGGAAGAAGTGAGTCCCCCTTCCGCCCTTCGGGCACCTTCCCCCTGCGGGGGAAGGTGGCGCGTAGCGCCGGAAGAGGGTCTGGCATGATCCCTGAATTAGGTCATTTTTCCCTCATCCTCGCGCTGGCCGTGGCGTTGGTGCAGGGCACCCTGCCGCTGCTGGGCGCGGCGCGCGGCGACGATCGCCTGATGGCGCTCGGCCGCACCGCGGCGCTGACCCAGGCGTTCCTGGTCGTTCTCGCCTTCGCAGCACTTACGCAGGCCTACGTGACGTCCGATTTCTCCGTGGCCAACGTCGTCGCCAACTCGCACTCGGCCAAGCCGCTGCTCTACAAGATCAGCGGCGTCTGGGGGAACCACGAGGGATCGATGCTGCTGTGGGCGCTGATCCTCGCCCTGTTTGGCGCCGCCGTCGCGATCTTCGGCGCCGGCCTGCCCGACACGTTGCGCGCCCGCGTGCTCGCGGTCCAGGCGCTGATCGGCGTCGGCTTCCTCGCCTTCCTGCTCTTTACCTCGAACCCGTTCGAGCGCGTCTCGCCGGCGCCGCTCGACGGCAACGGCCTCAATCCCCTGCTGCAGGACCCCGGCCTCGCCTTCCATCCGCCGCTGCTCTACCTGGGCTACGTCGGCTTCTCCGTCACCTACGCCTTCGCCATCGCCGCCCTTCTGGAAGGACGCGTCGACGCCGCCTGGGCGCGCTGGGTGCGGCCATGGACGCTCGCCGCCTGGTGCTTCCTGACGCTGGGCATCGCGCTTGGAAGCTGGTGGGCCTACTACATCCTCGGCTGGGGCGGCTTCTGGTTCTGGGATCCGGTCGAGAACGCGTCGCTGATGCCCTGGCTCGCCGGCACCGCGCTGCTGCACTCCGCCATCGTGGTGGAAAAGCGCGACGCGCTGAAGAGCTGGACCGTCCTGCTCGCCATCCTCGCGTTTTCGCTGTCGCTGCTCGGCACCTTCCTGGTGCGCTCGGGCGTGCTCACCTCGGTGCATGCCTTCGCCCAGGACCCGGCGCGCGGCATGTTCATCCTGGGCTTCCTGCTGCTGGTCACCGGCGGCGGCCTCGCCCTCTACGCCTGGCGCGCGCCGCAGCTGCAGGGCGGCGGCCTGTTCCAGCCGGTCAGCCGCGAAGGCGCGCTGATCCTGAACAACCTGCTGCTCTGCACGCTCGCGGCCACCGTGCTGCTGGGCACGCTCTACCCGCTGTTCCTCGACCTGCTGACCGGCAACAAGGTCTCGGTCGGCCCGCCGTTCTTCAACGCCACCTTCGTGCCGATCTGCGCGCCGCTCTTCGCCGCGCTCTGCGTCGGGCCCTATCTCGGCTGGAAGCGCGCCGAGCTGTGGCCGGCACTGATGCACCTGCGCGTCGCCTTCATCGCCGCGGTGATCGCCGCCATCGTCGCCGCCACGGCGATCGACGGCCGCGCGACGCTGGCGGCGCTCGCCTTCGGCTTCGGCGTCTGGCTGATCCTGGGCAGCCTGATCGAGCTCGCCCAGCGGCTCGTCCGCACCGGTTTCAGGCTGCCGCCGCGCGCGGCGCTGGGCATGACCATCGCGCACGCGGCGCTGGGCGTCGTCGTGCTGGGCGCGGTCGGCACCGGCGCCTGGAATTCCGAACTGATGCAGACCATGAAGCCCGGCGACCGCGCCTCGTTCCGGGGCTTCGAGGTGACGCTCGAGCGCGTCGAGAACCTGCAGGGCCCCAACTACGTCGCCGAGCGCGCCACGTTGCGGCTGAGCGTCGGCGGCAAGCCCTACACCACCCTGCAGCCCGAGCGCCGCCTGTTCACGCTCCAGCGCCGCCAGGTGGCCGAGACCGCCATCCACACCAACCTGCTGCGCGATCTCTACGCAACCCTGGGCGAGGGCAGGCCCGCGAGCCAGGCCAGCGAAAGCGGCGCTGGCGCCAAGCCACGCGCCCCGCTACCTACGTTCGGCGATCCATATGCCGAGGTTGATGCTGAGATGTTCAGTTTGACTTGGGACCCGACGTGGATAGCCGACTACAGCGAATTCCTTGCAGGAAGAACGCGCCCCGAGCCCGGCCGCGTGGAAAAGGACCCGGGCGCGGGAACCTTGGACCAACTTCCCAGACCGGAACCGGACTGTTGGGATGCGTCGCTGGCCTGGAACAAGGCCATGAACGCCTACTTTGCCAAGGAGCAAGCCTACAAGAGCTGGGAGGATGACTACGCGAACTATGACACAGCGGTCAAAAAGGGCCTCGCCATCTTCGCTACGCAAATGGTCGACCTGGCTGCACAAATAGTACCGTTGTCAAGGGCGGCTAACGCTCTCAAAGAAGCTACCGAGCTAATCCAGGGCAGCACCTACGTCGCGCGGGCTAGCGAGTTGGCTGAGGTCCGGGCCATCGCCCAGAACACCATAAGCTACGCCAACAATCTCCAGAATCTGGACTGGAGCGACCCCGAGGCGGCCGCCGCGACGATCAACTCGGTCTTCGGAAACGTCAACTCTTATATGTCCTCGGGAGTCACGTTGCTTGATGCCGCCGACGCCCTCCGGCAGTTGGGTCCAGACTCGCGGTTGCCATCTACTTTGCTAGCTCACCTGGGCATAGCATCCAGTGCCTTCGATGCCTACTTGAACGCCAAAAAGAGCTGGGAGGCCGTCAATAAGGCGGGCGGCCCGGAGGCCGAGATGAACTACCGCGCCGCCTGGAACCAGTTCTATAGGGCCCGCCAGGCTCTTATTGAGGCCAACGAGAACTGCAAGAAGCCACCCCCCACGCCCGGCCCCTCCCCTACCCCCGGGCTGTCCCCCACCCCCAACCCCAACGCCACGCCTGGGCCGGCCGCCACACCCCAACCTCCCGACGGCCCCAA